>JAEEGL012538466.1_pt1 | contig 12367 bp, 9 predicted proteins | sample 9134231 | NCBI WGS metagenome assembly JAEEGL01 (sample SAMN16246548, study PRJNA631951) | gut metagenome | biome: gut microbiome; feature: rumen; material: fiber-attached | host: Bos | place: Iran: Karaj | collected 2018-10 | reverse complement strand
CTCATATTTGTATGGTATTCCGGCGCGGTCCAGCGCGTCTGCGATCATAACCTCCGATTTCGAACGGACGCGCTCACCCCTGCTGGTATAGTGTACCGGTGTCCCTTCGAGAAATGGTTTATGGATATATTCCTCTTTCTGCCAGATCCCGGCATACTCTTCATCTGATATCTCAAAAGGAGACAAGCAACTCTTTCTCGTGTCAGACAAGGACGTGTAGATCCTTTTTAAGCAGCCAGGTTCATAGTATTTCAGGAACCGGTCGATGACGGCTGCCTGCTTTTCCGATGCCGCAAGGATCTTTTGATCATATTTTTTCTGGACCAGCGCGGCGCCTCTGGCATATTCCGCCTTTGGAAGATATGTCCCGCTCTTATCCTTCGGATCTGTCCGTATAAAGAATTGAAAACTGTTCCTGTGCCGTATGACCCTCACAGTGCCATCCGGCGCTCCTTTCACTCTCTTTCCCGCTTCCTGCGCAATTCTTTGATATTTTTTCTTTTCCTTCTCAAGATATTGGATGATCTGACTCGGTATCATATTCTTTTCTTTCTCCTTTCTGCTGAAAACACCGATTTCTGCCGAATATGCTGAAATATGCATGGATATATGGTCATTTGCCGTACTGTCGTCGATGTCCGTACAGATAATTGCGGCGAAGATTTTCCTGTTTTTTGAATTGCAGATGCCCGTTCGGCGGCAGAAGAGCCGCTTCATGGCGAAGATTTTCCTGATTCTTTGAATTGCAGATGCCCGTTCGGCGGCAGAAGAGCCGCTTCATGGCGAAGATTTTCCTGATTCTTTGAATTTCAGATGCCCGGTCAGCGGCAGAAGAGCTGCCTCACGGCGAAGATTTTCCTGATTTTTTGAATTTCAGATGCCAATTCAGCGACAGAAGAGTTGCTTCACGGCGAAGATTTTCCTGATTTTTTGAATTTCAGATGCCAATTCGGTGGCAGAAGAGCCTCTTCATGGCGAAGATTTTCCTGATTTTTTAAATTCCAGACGCCAATTCGGCGGCAGCGGAGCCGCTCTTTAGTCTATGGCGTAAGATCGATCATCCATGCATGCCCCGCCCGCAGCGGGGCATGCTATGCTTGTTCCAGCTGCTTGTCCTTGTCTCTGAGTCTCCGGTGTTTATTTCCCGGGTTCAGGCTTCCGGAGCCGGCAGGATCTGTCCCAGGCTCTCGTAGAGCTGCGTCAGTTCCCGGTCGATGGCCGGATCCAGGTATTCCGCAAGACCCCGGTCAAAAGCGGCCGTCATCGCCGGTTCGATCGGAAGCTTCGCGATCACCGGGATCTGCTCATGGCTGACCGGGCTTTCCATGCTGTCCGCGGTGTCCGAACCGAACAGCGGGATCCTTTCGTCGCAGTGCGGGCACCGGATATAGCTCATATTCTCGATGATGCCCAGGACAGGGACGTTCATCATCTCCGCCATGCCGAGCGCCTTCTTCACGATCATGCTGACCAGTTCCTGGGGCGTGGTGACGACCAGGATCCCGGCGACCGGAAGGGACTGGAAGACCGTTAACGGCACGTCGCCGGTTCCGGGCGGCATATCCACAAAAAGATAGTCCACGTCGCCCCAGGCCACTTCGCCGTAAAACTGTTTCAGTGCTCCGGTGATCACGGGGCTGCGCCAGATGACCGGCGTGTCCTCGTTTTCCATGAGAAGGTTCATGGACATGATCTTGATGCCCGTCGCGCTCTGCGCCGGGGTCATTTCCTGAAATTCATTCACGCCCGCGTCCGCCGCGGTCACGCCGAACATCTTCGGGATGCTGGGACCCGTAATGTCCGCGTCCAGGATCCCCGTCCGGAATCCCCTGCGCCTCGTGTAGAGCGCGCACAGGGCGGTCACCGTGCTTTTGCCGACGCCGCCTTTTCCGCTGACCACCGCGATGATCTTCCGGATCTTCGTCCGTTCGCTGACGTCTACCTTAAACGGATCATTTTTCGGCTGAGGGGGAATATGCGGGTTCTTTTCATTTGCCATGTTTCCGTATCTCCTTTGCTGACTCTGTCTGTCTGTCGAAATGCCGGTCTCCTCAGCGGCAGGCCGATCGCCGGTCTCTTCTGCCGCCGGACCTGTCGTGTTACTTGCCGTCCTTCTTCCTGGTCACGCGGCTGCCGTTGACTTCCACGGAATGGATCATCCTGTTGAGGTAAACGGAAAACCGGGTGACGCCGCTCTTGCGGATCGTCGCGTTCAGGTTCGGGTTCAGGTCCTGCAGCTCCGATTTCAGCTCGTCGATCCCAAGTTCGTCGGTATTATGGCGGTCATAGATCCGGAGGATCTGCTTTTCGATCTCGCTGTCAGGGCTGCTCTTCAGGGAGACCCAGACTCCGCTGTCCCTGCTCGTTACCTGGAGTGAAGGAAAGTCCTTCAGGTACTCCGACAGTTTCGTGTAATGATAATTCCGGATATCGAAATCCGGGAAGATCTTGACCAGCCGGGAACCGATCTCCCCGAGCCCGGTCTCCTTTCCGTCCACGCTGTTGTCCGTGATCATCTTCACGACGGCGCTCTCGATCGTCGCCTGGTCCGTGAAAGATTCTTCCATTTCCGGGGACTCCGCCGGTTCCGGTTCCGCATCGTAATAGCCGGCCGGCTCCGTGACCACCGGTACCGGTGCGGCTTTCGCCCGGCGGGACGAAGATGCTGATTTATCGGCTTTCTTCCGGGAAGATTTTCCTTTCCCGTTCTTTTCTCTTGCCGACGCGGTCTCCGCGGCTTCCGCCGTGTCGCTCTCAATAACGTCGAGGAATATGAACCGTTCGCAGGAGACCCGGAAGGATTCGGGCGTTTTGGTCTCGCCCATGCCGATGACCACTTTCCCGGCTTCCCTCAGCCTCGTCGCAAGCTTGTTGAAATCCCCGTCGCTGGAGACGATGCAGAACCCTTCCACGCCGCCGGTATACAGAATGTCCATCGCGTCGATGATCAGGCCGATGTCCGAGGCGTTTTTTCCGGGCGTGTTGTTCGGCTGCATGATCGGGGTCAGGGAATACCGCGACGCGCATTTGAACCAGGAATGCAGCCTGTCCTGCGACCAGTCCCCGTACATGCGGCGGATCGTGATCTTCCCGTATTTGGAGAATTCGCTTAAAATTCCCGTTATATATTTCGCGCTGATGTTGTCCGCATCGATCAGAAGCGCTATGTTAATATCCTTATCTTCCATAAAAACTCCCAAATTCTGATATAATGTTTCCGCACCTTCCTCATCATAATTCAAAAGGAGCAGGGCAACAATGAAAAAAATGATCTCCTGGAACGTCAACGGCCTGCGGGCCTGCATCGGAAAAGGTTTCCTGGATTTCTTCGAAAAGGAATCCCCGGACGTCCTGTGCCTGCAGGAAACCAAGCTTCAGGCCGGCCAGATCGAACTGGATCTTCCCGGTTATGAACAATACTGGAACTACGCGGAGAAGAAAGGGTACTCCGGTACTGCCGTTTTTACCAGGGAAAAACCGCTTAGCGTCTCCCTGGGGCTGGGAATAGAGGAGCATGACCACGAAGGGCGCGTCATCACCCTGGAATATCCGGATTATTACCTGATCACCCAGTATACGCCGAACGCGAAAGAACAGCTGGAGAGGCTGCCGTACCGCATGACCTGGGAAGATGCGTTTCTTTCCTACGTCAAAACGCTGGAATCCGTTAAACCCGTGATCTACTGCGGCGACCTGAACGTCGCCCACCGGGAGATCGATCTGAAAAACCCGAGATCCAACCGGGGACACGCCGGTTTCACCGATGAGGAACGCGCAAAGTTCGGCGCCGTCCTGGATGCCGGTTTTATCGATACTTACCGGTATTTTTATCCGGATAAGGAAGGGGCTTATTCCTGGTGGTCCTACCGGTTCCGGGCGAGGGAACACAACGCGGGGTGGCGGATCGATTATTTCATCACCTCTTCATCCCTTGCGCCGAGGTTAAAGGACGCCATGATCTATTCCGACGTCATGGGGTCCGATCACTGCCCGGTGGGCCTTCTCATCGAATAGACAGCAGCGGTCATCCCATCAAAAGGTTCACCGTGACCACCGCTTCCGTCCGGCCGCGGTCGTTCCGCCGTACCTGGACGCCGCCTCCCATCATGCCGAGAAGCGCCTGGGTATAAAGCAGGTCCTTGTTCCTGCTTCCGGCAAGCTTCATGACCTGGTCCGCGCTGTCCTGGATACGGAATTTCAGATACACCTTGTTCCGGACCGGGCGCTCCGCTTCCACGCGGACCCGGATCGATCTTCTGTCCTGCGTCTTACGGACCTCCGGATCGTCCTCAGACAGCTCCGAAGGAGATCCCTGCGCGGCGATATAGCCGATCAGGTTCAGCAGGATCATCTGGAGACAGGCCTTGTCGCCCCTGACGGACTCAGGAAGCCTTTTGTCCCGTTCAAACGGAACGAGCGCAACGTTCCTGGAACCGCAGTCTTCCTCCGCGTACAGTTCGATCACGTCCAGGCAGGAAGAAAGTGAAAACTTCTTTTCGTAAGGTTTCATATCGGCGGCCAGCGCCCCGATCATGGAGACCATGTCCTTTGCCGCCGCTTTTTCCGCCGCGCCGTGATTCTCCTCGTTCTGCCGGATCGTGAATTTCAGCCGTTCGAGAGCTTTCCTGAGTTCTTCCGTGATCTGGTCTTTTTCCAGTCTGGACCTCTCGAGCAGCTCTTCGTTTTCCCGTCTCGCCCGTACCGCATTGTCGGACGTTCTTTTGGCGTCGGCCGTCTCGCGCTCCAGTCTTCCGGCATGCTCCCGCAGTCTCTCCGCTTCTTTCAGCGCTTCTTCCAGCGTCGTCCTCGTCTGGGCAAGATCGTTTTCCAGCTCTCCGATCTTTTCCTTCGATTCTGCTTCCAGGGCGTCGACACGCGCCTGATTTTCCGCGTTCAGGGCGTCCAGCTGCGCCTGTTTCTCGGCCTCCAGCGCTTCCTGCTTCTGCTGCGCCTCTTCCTTTAACGTCCGTTCCGCCTCTTCTTTCTCCAGGCGCAGTTTTTCCAGTTCTTCCGTCAGCGAAGCCCTTTCTTCCTCGCTGATCCGAAGAGACCGTTCCAACGCGTTCTTCTGCTCCTCATAGGCCTCTTCGTATTCCGAAAGGATCTGTTTCTGCTGGGCATCCAGTTCGTTGCGGATCTCCGCGCGGTCCAGCTGCAAGCGCTCCTGATGTTTCAGTTCCAGTTCCTCCAGGGCTTCCTTTGACCGCTGCTTCTCCTGCTCCAGCTGTTCCTCGAATGCCTTTTCCTTTTCTTCCAGGCGGGCTTTCGCCACTTCCAGCTGTCCTTCGACCATGGCCTGGTCCAGCCTTGCCCGCTCCAGTTCCTGCTCGTTCTCCGCCGCCATCCTGACCTGCATCAGTTCTTTTTCCTTCAGCAGGATCCTGGTATGCTCTTCGCTGGCCTGCGACAGATTGCTTAACCTCTCCTCGCTTTCGGATCTTAAACGGCGCAGTTCCTCTTCATGCCGGACCGCCTGGCTTTTCAGCTTTTCGGCATTGGAAGTCGTCATCGCGGAGATCTGCTCTTTCAGGGCCTTGTTTTCTTCGCGGAGTTCTTCGGCGTTTTCATATTTCCTGGAAAAAGAGACAAAAAGGATCTGCTGTCTGTCCCGGACAGGACGCACGGCGAGCCCGACCCTCAGGAAAGTCGCTTTCGCCGATTCGATCGGGATGATATTGCACTCATAGGAAATGTTGAAGCATTCGCGCGGGCCCGGCGGCATCTTGATGGAAATGATATCGATATGGCAGGGGCCTTTGTGCTGTTCCAGTTCTTCTTCCAGAAAAGCCCTCCGCTCGGCTGCCGTCTTGAGATGACGCACCTGCCTGGCGGTCACCCAGATCAGATCGTCCGCCAGATGCGCCTCGCATTCCTCAAGGTTCTGTTTATGAAAATATGCATCCAGAAATTCTTTGCCATAATCGATCGGCGTTATCATTTCCTGTCCCCCGGAGCCAGACTACAGATATCCGCTTCATTGTACCATTCCGGCATAACGGGGTCAAAAAGCCTGATCATCCTGTATTATCCGCGGAAGTCCCGCTCATTTTCATTCATACTTAACATTCCTTCCCTTCTTATGTTAAAGTGATAGGTAGCGGCATATGCCGTCCTGCGGACTCAGGGTTTGGGAGAGCATATGAAAGATTATCGGGACAGCGACCAGCTGTCGTCAACAAGAGAACTGTTTCAGACCGGGAATCTGGACCTGGTGGATTTTGATGCGCTGGATGACGATCCCGGGCAGGAGCCCGGCAGGCAGTCCGGTGATCCTGCTATGGATCACGATCCGGCATCCGGTGGTCCCGACCGGTATTATGATGAAGCCGGCGACGACTTCGACCTGGATTTCGAAGATAATGCCGGTGCGCAGAGCGATCCCGGCTTTGAAAACACGACGGGATTTGATTTCATTGATGATCTGACCGGAAGGATCGACACCGCGGGCGCTGACCGGGCTTACCGTCCCGACGCGTTTCCGGATGAAGACACCGATGCGTTTCCGGATGAAAACAGTAGCGTTTATCCGGACGAAGAATTCGATGCGTTTCCGGAAGAAGAACTTGATACATATCCGGAGGAAGAACTCGATGCGTATCCGGACGAAGGACTCGACGATGACTACGGGATCGAGGAATTATACGACGATCCGGACGACGCGGACAACTACCGGGAGGATCCCGAAGAGTACAGAACAAGAACAGCCGGCCGCAGAAACGGCAGGAAAAACGACAGGGGCCGCCGTCCGGCGCATACTGCCGATATTCAACACAAAAAACGAAGCAGCGGAGTATGGTTCTACCTGATCCCCGCTCTTCTGCTCTGCGTCATTATGGTGTCCGGTTTCTTTTTCCTCCGGGATTTCATGGAATATCGAAAAGCCGGTACGGAATACTCCGCGCTGGAGACCTTCATTGACGTGGACAAGGACGCGGGCATGATGACCGCGCCGGTCGAACCGTCTACTGAAGAACCGGCTGAAGAGGAAGAATACGATACCTATCCGGTCATCGACATCAATTTTGACGAGCTGGCGTCCATCAACTCCGATTTCGCAGGGGTCCTGTATATCCCGTCCATCGAGGTCAATTATCCGGTCGTGATCAGCCATGACAACGCGGAATATCTTACCCGCACGTTCCGGGGGACCACCAATTCCTCCGGCAGCATCTTCATGGACTGCTACGCGTCCCGCGACCTGTCCGATTCCAATACGCTGATCTACGGCCATAATATGAAAAACGGCACCATGTTCGGTTCCCTGAAAAAGCTGGATACGTCTGCCGGCTTCGATTCCTATGCCGAGGATCCGTACTTTTACATCTATACGAAAAATGCCGTTTATAAATACGGGATCTTCTCTTTCCACACGACGCCGGTCGACAGTTATATTTACCGGGGATATTCCAGTGAAAACGGCTACGACAGCTATATTTCACAGTCCCTGGCGGATTTCGGCGTCACTTTGAACCAGCTTGATCGGGAATCCCCGGTCGACCTCGACTTCTCCTCCAGGCCGGATATGGTCACGCTTTCCACCTGCTGGGGAACAGGCCACGTTTACAACTTTGTCGTTCACGGCCTGCTGCTTCAGAAATTCACGACGGCTTAAAACACGGCGGCATAAAACGACATAAAACAGCATAAAAAAAGGCAGACCGCGGTCTGCCTTTTTCTGTCTCAGATCACTCCCTGTTTTCTGAACGCCTCTTCATACGGCGCCGTACACAGCCCTTTTTCCGTAATAATGCCCGTGATCAGGTCATGATCCGTCACGTCGAACGCCGGATTGTAAACATGGATCCCTTCCGGGGCCATTCTTTCCCTGTACCAGAGTTCCGTTACCTCTTCGTCTTTCCGGAATTCGATCGGGATATCATTTCCGTCGGCCGCTTTCGGATCGATGGTCGAACTCGGGGCGCAGACGTAAAAGGGAATTCCGTAATGCTTCGCCAGCACCGCCACGCCGCTGGTCCCGATCTTGTTGGCCGCGTCGCCGTTCCTCGCCACCCTGTCGCAGCCCACAAATACGATCCCGATCTTTCCGCTCTTCATCAAAGACGAGACCATGTTGTCGCACTGGAGGGTCACGTCGATCCCCGCTTCATGCAGCTCGAACGCCGTCAGTCTCGCGCCCTGAAGGAGCGGCCTGGTCTCGTCGCAGTACACATGCAGGTCACTGCCCTTCCAGCCGTGCTCCAGGGCAATGTACATCGGCGCCGTCGCCGTGCCGTATTTTGCCGTCGCCAGTGTCCCCGCATTGCAGTGGGTCAGGATCCCTTCTCCTTTTTTCAGGAGCTTGAATCCGGTCTCCCCGATCGAGCGGCTGATGGCGACGTCTTCCTCGTAAATAAGCTGTGCCTCCCGGATAAGGATCGCTTTCAGGTCTGTTACGGAAGCGTCCGGATGTTCGTCCACGCACCGTTTCATCCGCTCCAGCGCCCAGAAAAGATTGACCGCCGTAGGCCTGGCGGAAGCCAGCACAGCGCAGTCTTCCTGAAATCCCTTTGAAAAGACTTCCCGGTCGTCCGTATCGATATTTCCCGCCAGCACCGCCGCGCCGTAAGCCGCAGCCACGCCGATCGCCGGGGCCCCGCGTACGCGGAGCTTATAGATCGCTTCCCGCATCTCTTCCCTGGTTTTCAGCGTGATATAAAGCACCTTTCCAGGAAGCAGCGTCTGATCCAGGATGACGACGCCTTTTCCGTCTTCCGATAAGCGGACGGTATCCAGCGCCAGCGCGCGGTTTTCTGAATAGATCGTATTCATTGAGTGTCTCCTGTTCCCGTATCAACTGTGATAAACTGATAAAGATGCGGCAGTACTGCCTGCCTCAGCCTATTATATCCAAAAAGAGAGGGATGCTCCATGATCGAAGCAAACGGCGCGATCACTGCCGAATATACCATCACCGTCGGAGATTACAGGCGGGCCAGCTACTACGGCCTGGTGACCAGAAACCGCAAAGCCCTGCGGTTCACCGTTCTCATCATGGGGCTGTTTATCCTTTACGCGATCCTGATGGCGGTCGGATATCTGCCGTTCCACCCGATGATGTACCTGATCGGCATTCTTTATATCGTCTGGCTCCTGGTTCTGACGGGAGGCGTAGAACAGAGCATCCTGAGATACCGGAGATCGCCGGACACGCTGATCGGCACCCGCTACCGCTTCACCGGCGAAGAGTATCACATCCTGATCGAGATCCCCGACCGGAGTTTCCGCCATACACTCGTCATCAAAAAGATCACCGCCTTTGAACTGAGCAGCCTCTTCCTGCTCTATGTAGACGCGCAGCAGCTCTTTATCGTTCCGAAGCGGGCTTTTACCGAAGAAGAACTGCTTACCCTGCGCCGCCGTTTCCGGGCCGTCATCCCGGAGCGGTTCGTCTCCCGCTATTGAACACGGGATCCAGGTACTGTTACGGCAGATTCTTCAGGATCGTCACCACTCCCGAAAACGCGACCATTCCGTAGATCACGGCTTTGAACGCCCGGTCGTTGATCTTCTTTTCTATGAGCGAGCCGACGTAACAGCCTGCCGAGATCCCGACAAAACCGATCAGTGTCAGCGGAACCAGTTCCATCGTATAAAGACCTCTGATGATCCTCACATAGAACGACACGACGTTCGTGATCATAAAGAAAAACTGGGTCTTTCCGAGATACGCTTCCCGACTTTTAGAAGTACTCAGGAAGTAAAGGGCCATCGTCGGGCCGCCGATCCCGAAAAGCGCCGAAAAAGCGGCAGACAGGACAGAACAGACGACCATCGAGACCGTCCCGCCGCTGATCCTGATCTTTCCCGCACCGAACGCGTAATAGACCGCGATAAGGATCATAAAAATGCCGAACAGGACCGACAGGAGGGCAAGGTCCATTCCTTTAACGGCATTCAGCAGGGCGACGTTGACGGGGATATAGCACGCCAGTGCCGGCAGCAGGCCGTGCAGATCGTAATCCTTCCGGTATTTCCATGACATATGGACCAGAAGGAGCATCACCACCGCCGTAGACAGGGCCGGCGCGTGAAGCATATTCATAAAATGCGGCAGGAATATCAGCATGATCATACCGGCACCGAACCCGGCAACGGTATGGCATACGCCCCCGATCAGCGATGAAAAGGCAACGATCAGCGCAAGCATCTAATAAAACCTCCCGGGGACACGGCATCTACAGTACCCATGCCCGCAGATCATAAAAGAGAAAAGCTGCCATACCGGGATCCCGGTATGGCAGCTCTTTTGTTTTGTTCAGTAAACCGGATCCGGATCAGAAACCAAGGCTGCCCGCGATCGAGCCGATTGCTGCGACAGCATCGTTCAGACCCTGAACGTCGAAGCCCTTCAGGTTGGAGATAACGCCGTTCACACCGTCCATATCAAAGCTGGAAACAGCATCGGTAACGGACTTCACAGCATCGTTCGCGCTCGGAACCATTTCGGCGCTGACCTGGTTGACAGCTTCGCCGATCTGGCCGACAGACGCGTTGACCTGACCCATGATGTCGCCGACCTGGCCCATGGTGTCGTTCAGTGTGCCGCTGACGCCGTTAACAGTCTCATTGAGAGTGCTGACAGTGCCGTTGATCGTGCCGACCATGCCGTTGACTTCGCCAAGAACGCCGTCAACCTGTCCGCTCAGACCGGAAACAGTGGTGTTCACTTCAGCAACAGTCGTCTGAAGGCCGGTAACTACGGTGTTCAGGTTGCCGATGAGACTCGAAACGTTCTTCGTGAACAGCCAGAAGATGCAGATCAGGAGCAGTAAGCAGATGATGCTTCCGATCGCACGGATTTTGGATGTTTTGGACTCGGCTTCGGAAGAAGCGGCGATTTTGTCCAGCGCTGCAGAGATCTCATTCAGTTTTTCTTCACTCATAATTAATTAACCCCCTATTTCGTGTGTGTGATAACGGGCGGCTCCTCCACCGTTGATTATCACAAATCAATTTGTATATATCATATCAGGAAAAATGCAGAAAATCACTAAAAAAAACGTATTTTTACATTTTTTTTGGCGGTTCCGCATTTTGTGCCGCAAAAAGATAATATACCATATGTTGTGTTTTGCCAATACCGGGACAGCCATACGCATGTATAAAATCCGGAACTATCCCCGAAGAATGCAGGCCGACCGGTCAAAGAACAGGAAAATGCGGAAAGCCGTCACGAAAGGATCCTTCGTATGGCGGTCTCATCCGCCTTCACCCTTCCCTGCACCATATCCGGGCTTCCCCCGCCTTTCGCGCCAAGTTCGCCCAGAATCTTCTGTACGGTCCGTGCATCTTCTCCGGGATCCGCGTCCGGTCCTGTAGACCTCGCGATGACGTAGCGGTAGCCGGTATCGTCCGCGCCGACGAATACGCCGCAGCAGCCCTTCCCTTCCGAAGCGATCCGGTTTACCGTTTCCCGCTGCACCAGGGGATCCAGTTCTTCAAAAAAGAAATACCGTCCGCCCGCCTGTATCTTCTCCTGCGCGAACCTGTCCTGCCAGAGGCGGATCTCCGCCTGTTTCGCGGCCAGTTCTTCCTGAAGTCCCCGGACAGCTTTCGGCACTTCCTCCCGTTTCCGGGAAGTCATGTGCGAAACGTCGTCCACCCGCCGCCTGTCCGCCGCCGCTTCCTTCAATGCCCTCGCGCCGCACGCGATCGTGAGCCTGGTCCCCTTCGGGCTGGCCACGGCGTCCAGGATGCTGATCTGGCCTATCTCTCCCGTCCTTCTGACGTGCGGGGCACAGCAGGCACAGGCGTCGACGCCGTCGATCGTCACGATCCGGACGTTCTCCGTCAGGTCCAGTTTGCTGCGGTATTCCAGTCCTTCCAGCTCTTTCCCGGAAAGGATCTGCGCAGAGACCGCCCGGTTTTCCCAGACGACCGTGTTGGCCCTCTTTTCCAGGTCCTCCAGCTGTTCCTCGCTTAAATGCCCGTTGAAATCCAGCGTGACGGTATGGGGGCTCAGCCGGAATCCGACGTTGTCATAGCCGTACAGCAGATGGATCAGGCCGGACAGGATGTGTTCGCCGGTATGGTTCTGCATGTTGGAAAACCGGTACGCCCAGTCGATCCGGCCGCTGACCCGGTCACCCGGGCAGAGAACGGCTTCCCCGCACCCCGCGGATGGTATGCAGAGATGATGGATCACCCCGTCTTTCACCTGCACGTCTTCGACCGTCCAGGCACCGTCTTTGTCCACCGTCCTGATCGTCCCGACGTCTGAGGTCTGTCCGCCGCCTTCCGGGAAAAACGTCGTCCTGTCCAGGACCACGTCGATCCTACCGTCCTTCCGGTCAGCCGATACGGACAGCACGGCCGCGTCAAATTCCTGTCTGTACGCATCTTCTTCGTACAGCCTGACGGTCTCAGT
>JAEEGL011778647.1_pt1 | contig 12367 bp, 8 predicted proteins | sample 9134231 | NCBI WGS metagenome assembly JAEEGL01 (sample SAMN16246548, study PRJNA631951) | gut metagenome | biome: gut microbiome; feature: rumen; material: fiber-attached | host: Bos | place: Iran: Karaj | collected 2018-10 | reverse complement strand
CACCTTCAAACCGTTCTTCTGTGCCAGAAGCACCTTCTCCTTCAGGATCTCCGGTGTTTCGTTGTAGTATTCGCGACGTTCAGAGTGACCGAGGATCACATACTGGGCTCCAGTGCTCTTGACCATCTCTGCTGAAACCTCACCGGTAAAAGCACCCTTCTCCTTGTCTGCGCAGTTCTCAGCACCCAGACCGATGATGTCCTGATCGAGGAACTGTGCGATAGAAGCGAGGTGAATGAATGGTGTGCAGATAACCACACCGCAGTTGGGCTTGTCAGCCTTCAATGTCTCGTTAAGCTCCTTTGCAAGAGCAATACCATCCTGGAGATTCATGTTCATCTTCCAGTTTCCTGCTACAATTTTCTTTCTCATAATTTTATCTTCTTTATTGATTAAAGGGTTATTATTCTTTTTATTTTTGCGAATCCATTTGCTCCATGCCCACAGACGGTCGGCAATGGTGAGGAGTACCAATGGCAACACGAACCATGTGAGGATCCATAGAATCTTAGTGACGACAGTCTCTGTAGGCAACTGTCCTAACTCGGACTCCTCCAAGGGCTTGCTCAGCTCTGTCTCAGTGGGCAGGGCATTGTGGCTCCATTTGCGGATGACGACTCCATCTTTAAGCAACAGCAGCCCGGGGTTTGCGCGGATGATAGTCTTCAGCGTCGTCTCATCGGTGTTACAGAATGGATATTCTGCTCCGGTGATATCTTGCCAACGGGTAATGCCGTTGCGAGTGCTGGCTGTCAGACAATAGAATGGGTATTTGTTGTCCAGACTATACTCATAGATGCTGTTCAATACATCGAATTCCGAATCGTCTGCCTGCTCCAGATGAGGCGCTACCAATAGGAAGGTGTAGCCTCCCGTCGTCAGCACCTGTTCGGTGATATCCTCGCCATCGTCCGTACTCTCGATAAAGAACTCGCTATAGGGGGAGTCCTGACCTTCCATCATTTTCAGCCAACCGCTTTTCAGGTCAGCACCGATATGATAGGGGCGGAAGTCGAACGGGGGCAGGGTGTAGAGGCTCCGTCCTGCAATGATAAGCAGGATGAATACAGCAGAATAGTTCATCACAATCCACTGGTTGGATTCTCCGATGAGCCGTGGCATCGCCAACGGGTAGCGCTGTGCAAGTATCGCCGCTGCCAGCAGAACGATATTCTTCCAGAAGGTCTGCCAGTTGGTAAGCACCAGGGCATCGCCGAAACAGCCGCAGTCGCTGACAGGATCTGCTATGGCCACCCATAAGGTGAGAAGCGTCATGGCCGTCATGAGTACCAATGTGATTTTTGATATCAGGCGCCTGCGGATGGCGAAGAGCAGACAGATGCCGAGAATGAATTCTGTCGCCGACAGCACCACCGAAGAGGTCAGCGTCAGGGCATCAGGCACGTAACGTGCCAAACCCATTGCCGCGAGATAGTCGTGTATCTTGTACTGTGTCCCCAACGGATCGACAGCCTTGACAAACCCCGAGAGGATAAATGTCACTGCCATCAGCAGCCGGGCGATATTTACGGCTATTCTCTTCACTCCGTCAATTTAATTACTCCAAAGACCGCATAGTTGATGATGTCCATATAGTTGGCATCGATACCTTCAGAGACGAGCGTCTCGCCTCCCAGGTTCTCAATCTCCTTGATACGCTCAATCTTTGTCAGGATGAGGTCGGTATAGCTGCTGACACGCATCGACCGCCACGCCTCGTCGTAGTCGTGGTTCTTCTTCTTCATCAGTTCCAGCGCCTCGTGTGCATACTGATCGTATAGCCGCATCGCCTCTTCGTTGCTCATGTCCACCGTGTCGGCGAAGCCTTTGGCAAGCTGAATCAAGCCCACGATGCCATAGTTGATTAGTGCGATAAACTCTGGACGAATGCCTTCGCCAACCAGCGACTCCTGCTTGATTTCGAGGGACCGGATGCGCTTGGCCTTGATAAAAAGTTGGTCTGTAAGAGCCGTCGGGCGCAGGATGCGCCACGATGCTTTGTAATCGTGAAGCTTCTTCTCGAACAGGGCACGGCATTCGGCCAAAGCCTGTTCAAACTGAGCGTTTGTCTTTTCCATATTGGCCATAATCGGCTGCAAAATTACTAAAAAAAATGCAGATTACACAGATTTCGCCAATATTTTTCCTAATATATCTTAAATTTGTACGCGGATGCGTGTGAAGACGATGGTACGACCGCCTTTATTCTTTCTGCTTCTGGCGGATATAATGGATTTTGGCACCGAGGGTTTCGTGCTGTGTCCGGATGGAGTCGCGTCTGATCCTGGTGCGAGTGAGCAGTGTGAGTTCTTCTGGCGTGGCCTTCAAGGCTTTCTTGTGCTGGTCCACCTGTTTTTGCAGGGCATCCAGCTCTCGGTTGGCCGCTTGTAGCAGACTGTCGGTTGAGGCCAGTTCGTCTTCGGCTGCTTTCAATTCAATCTCCTGATGCAGCTTGAGCGCCCCCTTTCGGGCTTCCACCACATTGTGGAAACGTGCACGCAGGGAGTCGATATCTGCTCTGGCTGCATCGAGCTGACCTTGCTCGAAGTGTGTCTGAGCCTCCTGCAGCAGTTGGGCGGCCTGTTCTTTTTCGTTATTGCCGCAGCTTGCAAATAGCAATACTGCGGCAATAGTGATACTTGTTATTCTCATGTCTTATCAGAAATTAACGAGGAATGCCAGACCGAGTGTGAAGTAGTTCATCTTCTTGTCCTTCTTGTATTCGATCGGATCCACATAGAGGGCTAACTCTGAGAGGTCCTTGTTCTGTATAAGACTCAAGCCGACGTCGGTCAGCGAGCTCTTCAGATAGCGGTATGGGTCATACTTCATGGTGTATTCCTTCTTGGTGTAGTCGTAGTCGAAATACAGGCGCCATGAGAAGTTCGACTTGTAGCGATAGGTCAGCGAGAGACCTGTGCCGTATGAGGTTGACGACTTGGCACCGATGGTCAACATGTCCCAGCGCATGTCATATTCTTCATTGCTTGCGGTGTTGACAGGGTTGTCGATGCCGCCAATCAGATCGCCCTCGAAGTCATAGGCAGGATGGCCGTTGACAATGTGCATGTCATACTGGATATCCTTGACTTTTCCCTTGGCATAGCCGTCGATGTCGAGTTCCTGCATGAACGAGCGGCCGATGAGAAGCTTCGTGCCCAGTGAGAAACGCTTGCTCAATGGCACGTTGAAGTAAAGACCTACGCTGGCCGTGAACTCCGTCAGGTGGTCACTTTCTACGACTGCACCGATATCTTCAATAGCCTTGCCGCCCTGGTTGATCAGCTCGGTGGTCAGCTCCTTGCTCAGGTTGGTGGGATAACGCGTGCCCTCTTCGTCAATATAATATTCGGGATTGACATGATAGATGTCGGAAATGGCATCCCATGCATAGTTTGAGCCTTCCAACAAATCACCAGTGTATTGACCAAAGGTCTTGGCAGACATGGCTCTTACGCGGAACCGACCGCCGACGCCTACATATTTGTTGAAGAAATAGGCACCCTCGGCATCGACAACGGTGGCTGCACGGAACTCAACGCCGGCGCTGCCGTACTCGTCTTCCACATCGTCGTCATCGTAATCGAAATCCTTGTATTTCTCAGCATTCACCAGGTCGCTCTGACTGAAATCGATGCTCTTGCCACCCAAGCCTACACCCATGCCAATGCTGAAGAACGACGGGCTGTTGAAATCCATCTGGAGGTCATTGCGCAGCAGACCCTTGCCTTTGAACAGGATGTCGGAGAGGGCATAGCCTAACTCACCGGAAAGGATACCGATACCGGCTCCCGACATCACATCGCTCACCCAGTGACGGTTGTTCAGCACGCGCATCACACCAGTCGCTGTGGCCACACCATAACCGGCTACCGACCACCATGGTGAACGGGTCAGACCATACTCCTTGTGCAGCAATGTGGCACCCACGAAGGCTGTGGCTGTATGACCAGAAGGCCATGAGTTGGCACTCGTTCCGTCGGGACGCATTTCTTTAGCGGTGTATTTGATACCATTGACAAAGGCAGCCATGATACCGTATGACATGGCGGCGCTTGCCAATAGGCGGGGCCAGTCGCTACGACCTTCGTATCCGCCCAGTTTCAGACCGACCACCATCGCGGGACCGAAGAACTGCGTATAGTCGTCGATACCGGTTTTGAAGTCTGTGAGCAGCTGTGTGTTCGCCTTACCGTCCTTGTTGTTGACGCGGAACATCGCCTTGTCGCCCTTGAGGGCCAAACCGCCCAGGAACAGAGGAATACCTACGAACGACATGTCGTCCATAAACTTATAAGGTTTGACGCCGGGGTTCGTCTTGACTTTGAAGAAATCGAAGTCCATCCCAGTATGAGTCGTGGTTTCGTGGCTAGTCATCTCTCCTTTGAAGGGGTTGGCAGGCAATGCCACTAACTCTGGCTTCATCTCAGGAGTCTCTAGTTTGAGCGATTCTAAGTCAGAATAGTTCTCCGCACTGGCTTTTACCATTGTCATCAGTCCGAAAACGATGATCATCAATAGTTGTTTTTTCATCATGATTATAGTTTCGTTAATTGTTATTTGTTGGCAAAGATATACTTTATTTAGGAAATATTAGCAAAAAATCAGTAAAAATTTCGCCGCAGGAGTGAAAATGTTGCATTTTTCTGCGATTTTTTACTATCTTTGCACTTTCAAAGGCAACATGATAGCATGAAATTATATTCCGACGAAGAATTAGCAGAGATACTCGATCAGGAGATCTTCCACCTGATCAGCGAGGCCGCAGGTCGTCTGGGGCTCGACTGTTATGTGGTGGGCGGCTATGTCCGTGACATTTTCCTCGAGCGCCCCTCCAATGATATCGACGTGGTGGTCGTGGGCAGCGGCATCTCTGTGGCTGAAGAACTGAAACGGATGGTGGGTAAGAAGGCTCACCTGTCTGTTTTTCGTAACTTCGGTACCGCTCAGGTCAAGTTCCGCCAGAAGGGTAGGGAGTATGAGGTCGAGTTCGTCGGCGCCCGCAGAGAGAGTTATAGTCACGACTCCCGGAAGCCTGTGGTCGAGGACGGTACGCTGGAAGACGATCAGAACCGTCGTGATTTCACCATCAATGCGATGGCTATCTGCCTGAACAAGGAGCGTTTCGGAGAACTCGTCGATCCGTTCAATGGTCTGGCCGACCTCGAAGATGGCATCATCGCCACCCCGCTGGAGCCTGGCATCACCTTTTCCGACGACCCCTTGCGCATGATGCGCTGCATCCGTTTTGCGACGCAGTTGAGTTTCCAGATCGAAGACGAGACTTTCATGGCCCTTGAGCGCATGGCCGACCGGATCCAAATTGTCAGCGGAGAGCGCATCAAGGACGAACTCAATAAGATCATCCTCTCACCCGTGCCTTCAAAGGGCTTTGTCGATCTGCAGCGTTCTGGCCTCTTGAGCATCATTCTGCCTGAACTTGCCGCCTTGGATATCGTGGAGACGAAGAACGGTCGGGCGCATAAGAACAATTTCTATCACACCCTCGAGGTGCTCGACAATGTGGCACGCCAGTCGGATAACCTCTGGCTCCGCTGGGGTGCGCTGATGCACGATATCGGCAAGACCAAGTCGAAGCGCTGGGATCCTGCCATCGGCTGGACCTTCCATAACCATAATCTGATAGGTGCGCGGATGGTGCCCCAGATATTCCGCCGACTCATGCTGCCGCTTGACATGAAGATGAAGTATGTGCAGAAACTGGTTGACCTGCACATGCGCCCGATAGCGATTGCCGACGACGAGGTGACCGATTCGGCCGTCCGCCGCCTTCTGAATGATGCCGGCGAGGATATCGAAGACCTGATGACGCTCTGCGAGGCGGATATCACCTCGAAGAACGAGATCCGCAAGAAGCTGTTCCTCGAGAACTTCCGATTGGTGCGCGAGAAACTGGCCGACCTGAAGGAGAAAGACTATGTGCGACTGCTGCAGCCTGTTATCGACGGCAATGAGATCATGGAGATGTTCCACTTGAAGCCCTCTCGCGAGGTAGGCGTGCTGAAGCAGTATCTTAAGGATGCCGTGCTCGACAATAGGGTTGAGAATGAACGGGAACCGCTGATGGCACTCCTGATGGAGAAAGCGAAACAAATGAAACTGATATAATATTGATTTATGAGAAAACTACTAACTATTATGGCTATCCTGCTAACCGTTCAGGCGGTTGCAAATCCAGTAGAAGACCTGTTGAACCGTATCGACAAAGGTGCTTCGGCCAAGTTCAGGATCGAGAAGGTGAAGAGCCAGAAAGACTTCTTTGAACTCGATCAGCAGGGAACGAAAGTCGTGGTACGCGGAAATACCTGGGTGAACATCGCCTCAGGCGTCAACTGGTATCTGAAATACTATGCCGGCATCCACCTCTCCTGGAATCAGATGCAGGCCAAACTACCCGCCGTGCTCCCCGCCGTGAAACAGAAGGAGCGTCATGAGACTGACCTCACCTTGCGCTACGACTTCAACTATTGCACGTTCTCGTATTCCATGCCTTTCTGGGACTGGCAGCGCTGGGAGCGCGAGATCGACTGGATGGCCCTCCACGGGGTGAATCTCCCACTGGCCATCGTCGGCGAAGAGTGCGTCTGGCGCAATATGCTCCTCAAACTGGGCTATACCGAGGATGAGGTGGGCAGGTTTATTGCCGGTCCGGCCTTCCTCGCCTGGTGGGAGATGAACAATCTCGAAGGGTGGGGCGGTCCGCTGCCACTGTCGTGGTATGCCCGTCAGGAGAAACTGCAGAAGCAGATTCTCGCCCGCATGAAACAGCTCGATATGCATCCCGTCTTGCCTGGCTACTGCGGCATGGTGCCCCATGATGCCAAGCAGAAACTGGGACTCAACGTGGCCGATGCAGGACTGTGGAACGGTTTCCAGCGCCCCGCAAACCTCCTGCCTACCGATGCGCGCTTTGCCGAGATTGCTACCTTATATTATGACGAGCTCACCAAACTCTTCGGCAAGGCCGATTACTATTCGATGGACCCTTTCCACGAGAGCAACGACGACCCTTCTATCGACTATGCCAAGGCTGGCGAGGCGATGATGCAGGCTATGAAACGCGTGAATCCTAAGGCCGTGTGGGTCATTCAGGGGTGGACCGAGAACCCGCGTCCGGCGATGGTCGATGGCATGAAGAGCGGCGACCTGCTCGTGCTCGACCTCTTCTCAGAGTGCCGCCCGATGTTTGGCATCCCCAGCATCTGGAAACGCGAGGAAGGCTACAAACAGCATCAATGGCTCTTCTGTCTCCTCGAAAACTTCGGGGCCAATGTCGGCCTTCATGGCCGCATGGATCAGCTCCTCAATAATTTCTATTTCACAGAAACCTCAAACCTCAAACCTCAAACCTCCAACCTCAAAGGCATCGGCTTCACGATGGAGGGCTCAGAAAACAATCCCGTGATGTTCGAGCTGATGAGCGAATTGCCCTGGCGCCCAGAGAAATTCACCAAGGAGTCATGGCTCAAGGCCTATGTCAAGGCGCGCTATGGCGTCGATGACCCCGTGATAGAGAAAGCATGGATGATACTGGCCAACACCATCTACAACTGTCCGGCAGGCAATAATCAGCAAGGCCCTCACGAGAGCATCTTCTGTGGGCGCCCCTCACTCAACAACTTCCAAGCCTCGTCGTGGTCGAAGATGAAAAACTATTACGACCCTGCCGATACCAAACGGGCGGCTAAGCTCATGAATAGCGTGGCCGAGAAGTATCGTGGCAACAATAACTTTGAATACGATCTGGTGGATATCACGCGCCAGGCATTGGCCGACCAAGCCCGTCTGCAGTATCAGAAGACGATTGCCGATTATAAGTCGTTCAGTCGTAAACGTTTCGATAAGGATGCTGCCCGCTTCCTCGATATGCTGCTGATGCAGGATAAACTGCTGGGTACGCGCTCAGAGTTCCGTCTGGGCCATTGGACTCAGGATGCCGTCAATGCGGGTACCACGGCCGACGAGAAACGACTCTATGAGTGGAATGCCCGCGTGCAGATTACCACTTGGGGCAACCGTTACTGCGCTGATACAGGCGGACTGCGCGACTATGCTCATAAAGAGTGGCAGGGATTGTTGAAAGATTTTTACTACGTTCGTTGGAAGGCCTACTTCGATGCCCTTGCTGCCCAGATGAAAGCCCAGACGGCTCCTCAGCCCGAACTCCTTGGTGGCGGACCCAATGCCACGAAGACGGCTGCCGAGCTGTTCCAGATGGCCTTGCCTCAAGAGGTGAAGCTCGACTATTACGCGATGGAAGAGCCCTGGACGCTCCAGCAGAATCCTTATTCCGCTGCGCCCGAAGGTTCACCCGTCGATGTGGCCAAAGAGGTGATGGAGTCGTTCTTCAAAAATTAATGGTCAATGTTCAATGTCAATGTTCAATGAATAACAATCGTCTTCTCTCATTAGACATCCTGCGCGGTATCACGGTGGCAGGCATGATCCTCGTCAACAATGGCTGGGGCGAGTCGTTCGAGATGCTCGAGCACTCAGCCTGGAACGGCATGACGCCCTGCGATCTGGTGTTCCCCTTTTTCCTCTTTATCATGGGTATCTCGTGTTACCTCTCGTTGGTTACGTCAGAGTTCAAACCTACTCCGCAGGTCATCCGCCGCATTGTGAAGCGCACGGTGCTGCTCTTTGCAATAGGCCTGTTTATCAACTGGTTCGACCACGCCATCGAGGGCGACCTGCTCTGTTTCGGTCATCTGCGCATCTGGGCGGTCATGCAGCGCATCGCTGTCTGCTATGGCATCGTGTCGCTCTTCGCCCTGTTCTGCCATCATAAGTACACGATACCTGTGGTCATCAGTCTGCTGGTCGTTTACACGGCTATCCTCGTACTGGGCAATGGCTATGCCGAGGATGCCAGTCTTAACGTGCTGGCACAGGTCGATCTCAACCTCTTCGGCTACGACCATCTCTATCATAAGAGTCCCGTTGATCCCGAGGGATTGCTGGGCACGATATCCTCTGTGGCCCATGTGCTGCTCGGCTTCTACTGCGGCCGACTCATCCGCCAGAAGCAGACTGTCGGCGAGAAGGTGATCGCCCTCTTCGTCGTGGGCACGGTGCTCGTCATCGGTGGCTACTTGCTCTCTTATGGGCTGCCGCTTAACAAGCGCGTCTGGAGTCCCAGCTATGTGATGGTCACCTGTGGTCTGGCATCGCTTCTGCAGGCTTTCCTGATGTATCTGATCGACATCCGCGAGAAGAAAGGCTGGACGGCCTTCTTCCACGTCTTTGGTGTCAACGCCCTGGCGCTCTATGTCTCCAGCGAACTGCTGGCCATCCTCCTCGGCCACATCGGCTTTTCTGAGATCGTCTATAACGGCATCCACGCCGTCATCCCGCCCCTGAAGTGGGCCTCGCTGGCCTATGCCCTCTATTTCGTGCTCCTGAACTTTGCGTTCGGCTACATCCTTTACAAGAAGAAAATTTATATTAAACTATAATGAAACAGAAATTCCTTGCATTTTTTGCAACTGCGGTGCTCCTGCTCAGCGTGGGCGCCTGCTCAGATAGCAGTGACAATCCTTCATCCCCGAGCCAACAGGAGATCGAGCAGAACCTCGTAGGCCTGTGGTACGAGTCGTTCGATTATCAGGGCGTCACCGAGGCCAACAAGCCCTTCAACCGCGCCTTGATAGTAGTAGAGGCCAAGGCCGACCATACGGGCTACGTTGCGTTGGCTGTGTTTGACGACGAATTCAATGAGCCGCTCGAGATCTACGGCGGTCCGAATGATGCGCCGTTCACGTGGCAGGTCTCAGCCGAAGGAAAGGTCACCCTGACCGATCCGGCTACAGGCACGAGCGTTTCGACAGCCCGCACGCGTGCCGACGGCAGTCAGAATGACTTTGTCGATATCGGCAAGATCAACATGAAGAGTGGTTCTGATCAGATCGCCTTCAGCAATGCGACTCATCAAGGTACGCTGACCAAGGTCGGAAGCGATAATAGCGGTCTCATCAAAGAGTGGATGGCGAAATCTACACTCCCGAGGGCCTGCGTCGTGGACAGCATCCCCGTGCTGCTCTTCCCCAGCCACATGAACTACGTGTTCAACTATCCTTCGTTCGACCCCTTCGGAAATCCCTGTACGCTCAGCGGCACCATCACCGTCAATAAGAAGCGGGTCAATGCAGATGAGCCCTTCAATGGCATTATGCTCTACAACCACTTCACGATCTACGAGACCACGCAGGCGCCATCGCGCGGAGCCGTTGAGTTCCCGACTGGGGCGTCAACCCTCACCAACTTCATCATCGTGGCCCCCGACTACTACGGCTTCGGCATCACCGAGAAAGAGCCGCAAGCCTACTGTATCTCACGGGCCAACGCTCGCGCCTCGCTCGATGCCTATCTGGCTGCCAAGAGGATGATAGAAGACCTGAAAGTGAAGAAGGGCGACGACTTCGTCATCGCTGGCTACTCAGAGGGCGCTCAGACCACGATGGCTGTGCTGCGCGAAATCTCTGAACGTCATCCCGAGATCAAGGTGAAGCGCGCCTTCGCCGGTGATGGTCCCTACGATATCAACTCGATGTACGACACCATCACCAAGGGCTACACCGAGATGCCCAGCACCGTCTGCAACGTGCTCTATGCCTACAACCACTTCTTCCGTCTGGGTTACGACATCCATGACTATCTGAAGGATCCCGTGGCCAAGAACTTCGACGACTGGTTCCTCAGCAAGAAGAACAAGCGCAGGGCCCTCGACGAGGAACTGATCAAGACCAAGAAGACGAGCGATATCTGCACCGATGCTGTCCTCGATACCAGCAGCCCTCTGTCGCGCCGCTTCAAGCAGGCTTTCAGTCAGGATGCACTCACCAGCGGATGGAAGCCCCGCAGCGACTTCGACGTGATGCTTTTCCACGATACGAAAGACGATGTGGTGCCGGTAGAGAACTTCTATGCCATGAGCGAGTTCCTCAAGGCCAATAGCATTAAGACCGAGGAGTTTGTCGGAGAGTATAGTTCTGAAGCGACCAAGGAAGCCGGCATCTCCAACCACGAGACCTCGGCCCTGACCTTCTTCCTTAGGATCATCGAGTGGATAAAGGCGAACTACTAATCGCGCCCTCTTAGACAAGAAAAAAGCGTTCTGGAATCTCCAAAACGCTTTTTCTTTGTCTAGTACCCCACGCACGAGGTCGCGCTCAAGGCTCCTCTGAACCGCCCTGATTAGGCTTACCGCCGCTGTCGTCGCCACTAGTCTGGGTGTTGTCCCCGCCACCGCTCTGCGAATTCTCGGTACCACCATTCTGCTCGCCCTCACCATTCTCCGGATCCTCCACCGTACCACCATCAGCCGAGGTCACACGCTTCACGATATCCCCATTGCGATCGTAACAAGTAATCTGAATCGCCGCACTGGCCAGCTCTTCCTTCAGATCCTGCGTCGGAGTGAACACGATGCGACGGCTTGAGATCAGACCAGCCTTCACGTCCTCCACCTTCTCCACCGACTTCGCACGGAGTCCGAATCGCATGGTGCCGAGTCCGGGCAGCGCTACGGAGTGACCTTCAGTGGCCCACGCCTTGATCACCTCACCGGCTGCATCCCAGCAGGCCTTCATCACACCCTGGCTCACACCTGAGCGGAGAGCTGCCTCACGGATCACCTTTGCCTGATTCAGAGCGATGTACAGTTCAGGCGTCATCACATAGCGGTAGGTGCCTGCATCCTCTTTTGAAAACTTCACGAGTCTTTCGACTGCTTTAACTTTTAATGCCATAATAAGATTTTAATTTAAAGATTAATAGATTGTTAAATATTTTCTCATGTCGCGGATTCGACGTCGATTTGCGATTTCCTTAGGTTGCAAGTGCCCGCGCGCAAGGTAATTTTTGTTCCCTAGTTAGGCCGCAATTTTCGTCTTTTTTCGTTGACAATGCAAAGGTACAAAAATTTCAGAGTACCTCCAAATTATTTCGCCCAAAAAGCACGCAAAAAAGCACGCACACGAAAATGCTAAGCAAAACGCTACAGCGCTACAGTGCTACAGTTAGAAAACTAGCAATCCAAAATCCAAAAATGAACTCTATATATATTTATATATATATAAATATATATAGATATATTTATTGAGGTGCGGTGACCATAATTTCAACTGTAGCACTGTAGCACTGTAGCGCTGTAGCCCAATCTTGTCTTTTCCTAATTTTGGTTGACAGTTTTTTGCTTATTTCTTGATGTGGTTGACAGTCGTTTTACTGAACAAGTTGACAGTCTTCCTGACATCGTTGACAGCATTCCTGGTTTCGTTGACATTTTCCTGAAAGTGTTGACACTTGCTCAGGCGAAGCCCTAATCCATGAAAAACACTGCGGT
>JAEEGL010940961.1_pt1 | contig 12367 bp, 14 predicted proteins | sample 9134231 | NCBI WGS metagenome assembly JAEEGL01 (sample SAMN16246548, study PRJNA631951) | gut metagenome | biome: gut microbiome; feature: rumen; material: fiber-attached | host: Bos | place: Iran: Karaj | collected 2018-10 | reverse complement strand
TCAGTGGTGGTAAGGCAGTTCTGTTGCGCGGAACAAAACCAGAACCTGTTATCAAAGCTGTTAGCGAAGAGCGTTGTACAATCGTATGGATGCTCGTTCCATGGGCACAGGATATTCTGGATGCCCTTGATCGTGGAGAAATCAAACTTGAAGATTATCACTTGAGTCAGTGGCGCCTTACCCACATGGGTGCCCAGCCAATTCCACGAAAGCTTGTTGCAGACTGGCTTAAGTACTTCCCTAAACATGAATATGACACAAACTACGGTTTGTCAGAATCTATTGGCCCTGGTTGTGTTCACCTTGGCGTTGGCAATGTTAATAAGGTTGGTGCAATTGGTATTCCTGGTTACGGCTGGGAATGTAAGATTGTTGACGAAAACCGCAAAGAAGTTGCCCAGGGCGACGTTGGTGAACTTGCAGTAAAAGGTCCTGGCGTTATGGTTGAATATTACAAGAACCCTGAAGCTACTGCCGAAGTACTGGACAAAGAAGGCTGGCTCTACACAGGAGACATGGCCCAGATGGACAGCGACGGCTTTATCACTCTTGTTGACCGCAAAAAAGACGTTATCATTTCCGGTGGTGAAAATATTTACCCGGTTCAGATTGAAGACTTTTTGCGCAAGATGGACCAGATTAAGGACGTTGCAGTTATTGGTTTGGCTGATAAACGTTTGGGTGAAATTTCTGCCGCAGTTATTGAAGTTAAGGAAGGCATGACACTTACAGAAGATGAAGTAAACGAGTTCTGTCTTGAGCTTCCAAAATACAAACGCCCACGCAAATTGATTTTTGCTCCTGTTCCTCGTAACCCAACAGGAAAGATTGAAAAGCCAAAGCTTAGACAGCTTTACAGAACAGAAGATCCGTTTGCGGTTATGAAGCAGTAGAGCGAGAACTGCGGGTTATCAATTTTTTATTATTATTTTTCTCAAAAACTATCAATTTTTTAATTTTACCTTTATAGTTATAGTAATGAATAATTAAAGGAGATTGTTTATGACAGAAGATTTAAGCTCCCTTGAGCAAGAAAAAATTGATTTGAATAATAGTCTGGTTCCAATTGGAGAAGCTCTTAAAAGTCAGGCTGATGAAACAAAAGATTTATTAGAAAGCCTTAAAGCCATTCCTGCAGAAGCTCAGAAACCTGATTTACTTAAAAATGCAGAAGAATTATACGACGAAGCTTTTTCTCTTTATTCTACTTTCGAACAAATGCTGGAAGAATATAATAAAAAAGCACCGGAGCTTAATACACGCGAAGAATTCCTTGATTACCGAGACAACGTCATTGTTCCTATCCTTGTTGCTATTCAAAAAAGAAACGGTGGGGATAATAGCTCTAATTAGTAATAGAAGCTGATAATAAAAGAAGGAAGTCCTATGGAAAAACAAAAGGTTTTGAGTTTTGAAGAAATACTTGCTTTTGTAAAAAACAATTCTTCAGATTTTAATAACTTGATTGAACTTTGCAGAAGCGTTCACGAACTTGTTTTTGATTACAATACTTTTAATGAACTTGAAAATGTATCCAAAGATAATTCAGATAATTCAGCTGCAACACAGAAAGCTCAAATTGATTCAGAAATCGAAAAGATTATCGAATTAATAAAATTAGACTTTGATGCAGAAGCCTTAGAGCTCACACCAAAAACAGTTTTCAATGAAATTATCATGCCCTTATCAAAAGTCGAAGATAAATAGATTATCGGGTCAAGCCCGATAATGACAAGTTATTCTAATACTGAAAGACTGTTATAAACACTCATAGCCCAATGTGTAATTTTAACCCTATTCCCTGGCAGCATCATTTTGCTAGCATTTAATAATGGAGCACCGTTAAAAATCCCTTCAGGTAAAAACAAAGCTTCGTTCGGAAATTCAATTTTTTCAATTTCCGCATCGGACAAAAAAGCAGCAAGGTTCAAACCACGTGCCTTAATTACAGGCGTAAAATCTCTGGAAGAATAATTAAACTTTATATCCCTTACAGCAATATCCAGATCTGTGATCAGGGCATTGTGAAAGCTTGTCCTGGCGGTATCTGCTGCTTCAAAAACGCTTCTATCTTCGTTAGAGCGTGTATCGGTAGTTCTTTCTATACCTTTGCAATAGATTTTTATTTTTTCCCTGATTTCAACTAATTCATCGCGAATGGTATTTTTCCAAAAATCCAGCTTTTTCTGAGCCGCTTCTTTATCAATACAAGAATCCTTTATTTGAATTCCACTGATAATGTCGAGCACAGCCTTCATCTGTTCCAAAGAAGTGTTTGTTTCGGTAAAGGTCATAAGATACAGTATATACAGATACTTTTTCTCGTCAATAATTTAAAGAATTACCCACAAAAAACTGTCAATCTTTCAAAATCATATTTGTAGTAGAAAGAAAACAATAAAGGAGAGTTTATGAAAAAAATACGAGTAGAATCACCAGCAGCATTGGCACAATTAATAAGAAATACACGAGATGAAATACTAGTTCTGGCAAGAGATATACATAGAGATGCTTTTGATTTTGTTTTTTCGCAAGCAATAGGTTGTAAGGATGAAGAGTTAAATACTTTGCAGAAAAAGATTACTAAAAACAGACAAAAGTTTATAAAATTAGTTTCCGAAAAGTATGATTTTGATTTTGAGCTTTCAAGGGCAGATTGGTTCAATGAGGTTATTATGCCTGCAACAAAAATATAATAGTGTTAATTTTTTTTATGTCCCTACATAGTAATATATAAGTACATTAAAAAATTTGCAAAATAATTTCTCGTATAATATAATTTTTATATTATATGATTTAATAAGGATGTTAATTTGAAAAAGATAATTTTTATGCCTATTCCAATGCAAACGAATCTGCAGGCATTGTATACGATTACCCAAGAAACTGCAAAAAAGCTTAATTTAGATAACTCTAAAAAAATAAACTATCCAATAAACGCTTATATTTCTGATTATCTTAATGAAAATGATGAATTAAAGATTTGTTTTATTGAACTAACTGATAATGAAGGAAATTCAGAATTAGCTGCCCGTTGTAAGCAGAATGAAATCTTGTTCCAGAATGAACTGGAAGCAATTACTAAGCCTTTAAATGTAAGGCTCGAATATAAAACAGTAAAAACAAGTTTTTCCGAATCTGCAGATATTTTTGGAAGTCGTTTTGAAGACCTTTATAAATGCCTGGAAAAAAATTGCGAAATTTATGCAGACATAACCTTTGGTGCAAAAACAAACACCTTAATACTTAATAATATTTTGAACTTCGCAGAGCAATTTTTTGACTGTAATGTAGAAGCCATTGTTTATGGAAAGACAATCTTTACAGAAAATAAGGAAGGAAAAACAACTCCTAATCAAAGCATTTCAAAAGTATGTGATGTTACTTCGCTGTATTATCTTACAAAACTTACAAATCATATAAAAGCCGATTCTCCGGAAGAAGCAATAAAAAAAGTTAAAAAGTATTTAAAACTTTAGTAAACAATACTATGCAAGGAACAAATGTCTAATACTGAACAGACAAAAAAAGATTATTCTCTCGAAAACAAGCTTAATAAAGAGCTTGAAGATAAAATTGAAATTTTATTTCAACGAAGATATGAATTAAATCAAAACAATGAATGTAAAATCAGTCAAAAACAAATACAAGCAGATGATTTAAAAATTCAGGTTGATTTCTTACACTCCAGACTATTAAAAAATATTTTACATAAAGAAGTTAAAATCATTTGTGAACAATATAGTTTATTGAATATTCAAGAATGTGAAGATGAAGTAGATCTTGGATACATTATCATGATAACTTATGAACGGGTTGCAAAAAAATACAAACCTGACGCCGGAAAATTCATAAACTATTTTACCCGTGCATTTAAAAACAATGTTATAAATGAAGCAAAAACAAAAATAAAAAAATTGACAAATGTTGATAGCTTAGACGAACCTATAAAAGATTCAGATTCCCACCAAACAGTTATAGATACAATCTCCTCAAGAGATTACGAACAACAAGAATCGGAAAACGAAACAATAAGAAAACTTTTCTGTGAAATTGACAGCATCTACAACGAAAGAAAATCTGGTCAAAAGAATAAAGCCATTGCATATACTTCTATGGTTATAGACTATTTATTAACAATGCCAGAAGAATTGCTCGAGCGGACAATTACAAAATACAGCTTTCTGCAGAATCAGAAAAGAAATATCCTTTATTTTTTCCAGGATAAAAAAAGCGTATTAACACATATCCCCCAAAATGTTTATGCAAGTCTTTGTAATGTAGATCCCGTAGTTGTCAGCCGATTATGTTCGGCTTTGGTTAAGAGGTTGAGGGAAGAAGCTGGGGATATTGTGTAGTCAGCAATTTCTGGTGACGGATTATGCGAACTCTAACATTTTAAGATGATCTTCAAATGTAAAAGAATAGTCATTATAAGTATGAAGTCTAAATAGTTTTATACTGCAAATTTTTCTTCATCATAATTAGATGGGAATTTTATGCTTTTTTCGAATGAAAAAGAATGATCTGTAAAAGTATTTTTTTTGAAAAAATCAATTTTAATGTTATCTAAATCATCAAGTCCTTTATTAATTTTTTCAATAGCAATACTAGCTGCTTGATGACCAACAGATACAGCTTTCTGAAAATATTCTTGTGCCTTTATTCTATCTTTTATAATATTTCCTTTCCCATAATAATAAAACAGACCTAAATAATACAAAGAATCAGGAAACTCTATGCTTTCACTTTTTTTTATATATCGGAAAGCTTTTTCATAATCACATGTAACACCTAATCCATGATAGTACATATAACCTATACAAAAAGAAGCAAATACATGTTCCCCAATAGCCTTATTAAATAATTCAAAAGCCTTTTCATAATCAATATCAACAACTAAACCATGGATATAGAATAATCCAAACCTTACAAGAGCTCTTGCATGATTTTGTTCTGCTGCCATTTTATAGTAATTAAATGCTTTTTCGAAATCTTTCTTTGCCTCAAGGATTCTACCTAAATTGAATAATGCATTGGCGTTATTATTCTCACATGCTTTGGTTAAATAATAAACTGCTTTTTTCATATCTTGCGATATTCCTAATCCTAAGCGAAACATCTCACTTAAATCATTCTGTGCCTCTGATAAGCCTTGATCGGCTGCTTTTTTTATCCAAATAAATGCCTCTGACAGATTTTCCTCTATACCTTTACCAGCCGCTAACATTACACCTAAATAATGTTGAGCTTCAGCATTATTTTCTTTTGCTGCTTTAAGAAACATATTGTATGCAACTTTATAATCTTGTTTTACACCATATCCATAATAATAACAAAGCCCTAAATTCTTCGTTGCATAAATTGATTTTTTAGCTCCCTTTTTGAAGCAGAATGCAGCTTTTTTATAATTCTTCTTTATTCCGTCTCCATTATAATAAACTAATCCTAAATTATTCATATAGAAATAATCGTTTTTTGCTGCACTCTTCATCCATTTTAAAGCTTTTTTATCGTCCTTTTCTATCCCATATCCATAGTAATAACAAGAAGATAAAAAGTATTTTGCTTCATTGTTTATTCTTGCAGCTTCACGAAACAACTCAAAAGCTTTCTCCAGATTTTGTGATAAATAACATCCATCTCTATATAAAAGTCCTATCATTACTTTTGCATCTGAACTTCCAAGAGAAGCAGCTTTATTAAAATACTCATAAGCTTTACTAAGTTTTCTCTTAACACCTAATCCATGATAATATAGTAACCCCATTCGAAATAAAGCTGGCTCAAATTCCTGATTTGCAGATTCCTCATAAAACTTCAACGCAAAATGATAATTTTTTTCTACTCCTTGTCCCATTTCGTATCTATAACCTGTTACAAACTGTGAAATAAAAAAACCTTTTTTTGAAAACTGTTTATTATAATTAAATGGATCCATTGTATAATCAACAGATTCTTTTAAACGATAAAATTCTTTGTTTTCAATTTGATATTGTGATTTCTTTTTATTGAGTAAAACTTTATCGTGAATTGATATATTATCGTAAAATGTTTGCAGAAATATTTCTTTTATACCATTTTCCTTAAAAGCTAGTAATGTTCCTAATTCCCAGTACAATTTATTCCATATATATACCATTTGGAACTTGCTCCTATTCATTTTTGTCCTTATTATATTATAGTAAATACTAAATTACAAATAAAAAAATTTGTTTGTATTTGTTTATCATACTCTTTCAGATATTCACACTCATTTGTTATAGTTAATTATTTCATTGACAAATCAAATATTTTAATAATAAAATTAATAAGCAAAATAAATTTAGGGGTTAATATGTTAATTGAATTCTCCTGTTCCAATTTCCGTTCAATTTGTTCAGAAGTAACATTATCCATGAAAGTTCCTGAGCAGGATTTATCTGATTCAAGACTTATTGGAAATCATTATTCACGAATTACTGAAATATATGGTGCAAATGGAACTGGCAAAACAACTATACTTCAAGCTATCTGTTATATTACTTATATGGTTAGAGGAACTATAAATCAACTTTTTAAGGATAATAAAAAGACTAATAAGCTACCTTATTTTCCTCATAAAGCAAATCAAGATAAACCAACTTTATTTAATATGTTTTTCATCAATAATGATAGAAAATATTACTATGAATTATCCTATACAGAAGAAAGTTTTATTACGGAATGTTTATATTATTTAAATAATTCTGATAAACCAAATAGTTCTATGAAATTAATATTTGAAAAGAAAAATCATAAATATAAGTTTGGACATGATTTTAAAAATGTATTGGAACCGTTAGTAACATCATTACCTGAAAACGAACTTCTTTTATCTTTTGCAGGAAAGTCACATATTGATAACAAAATAATATTTGATGCATTTGATTTCTTTTTAAATGGTATTGAAATACATCAAGCAAAAGACAACTACTCTCGAAGACAAGACTCCATAAAGAGATTAGATGAAAATGAAGAAATAAAGAAAAAATACATTGATTTTATGAAAAGCATTGATGAAACTTTTGAGAATTGCGACATAATATGGATATCCAATGAAAATAAATATTATGTTCGGAATAAATATAGAGGATTTGATAAATCTATAGACATTGAAGAAGAATCCTCTGGAATTCAAAACTTATTCGATTCAATGAGTACAATCTTTTCAATTCTAGATGAAGGAAAAATTTTTATTTGTGATGAATGGGAAAGAACATTTCATCCTTTGATTATAAAAGAGCTTATTAAGAAGTTTTTATATAATAAGAAATCTAATGCTCAAATTATAATAACAACACATTGTACTGATTTATTAGATAATACTTTATTACGTAATGATCAAATTTGGTTTACAAACTTAAAGACAGAAAACAGAGAAACAGAATTATACGCATTGTCAGATTTTAAAGGTATTGAAAGTTTTGATGATATTAGAAATGACTATTTGGCAGGAAGGTACGGCGCTATACCGCTTCTTGATGAAATGACAAAAGAGGAAAACTAGTATGCCACAAGAACATAATAGAACAACTGGTACCCGAGAACCAATAGTACTAGAAAAAGGAAATGCTTTTACTCTTTCTGCCATAAAAGCTCGTTTTGACACATCCATGAATCATATAGATGGTTTGGGAAATATTTACAATAAGATGAAAGAAGCATCAAAATCAGACAATTCAATAACAAATGATAGCACTCAAGATTTGTTACGTTGTCAAATTGTGCTTATGACAAGTGCACTGGATTCTTATATGCATGAAATATCAGAATATGGAGTTCTTAATATACTAAGACGAAAATGGAATCACACAAAGGCATTTAAATCATTTTCTATTTCCGTTACTTCTTTAGAGATAATTTGGCATAATCTTAATGATACTCAAAAAATAAAGGAACAAATACTTTATAGTATTAATCAAATGTTACAATATTCGTCATTTATGAAATATAAAAGAATAATAGAGATACTTGATAAATTAGGAATTAGTTATCCTTCTGAAATAGAAGAGCATGAAAAAATAATAGATGAAATTGCTCTCAGAAGAAACAAAATTTCTCATGATTTTGATAGAAAACAGAAAAATAATCAAGTAGAACAAAGTCTTATAGACGATAAGATAATCCCAAAGTATAAAAATGAAATAATTGACTTTGTTAGTATTATACATGCTAGTGTTGAAGGAAAAACAAATTGATGGTTTTTCCCCTGCTTTGTTAGCAATTCTAATTTATCTTTTTGACCCATTCATATTGCATACATCAAAGTAGCCCATCCGTGTTCATCAACTGCATTTATATCTGTTATAAACTCTATTTACAATTTATTAATCTTACAAAGTAAATCATAAAGCCCTTTATTCAAATCGGTCTTAGAGACAGACGTATTTGGATTACTCAAATGAAGCCCAAAATTACTTTCATGGTAAACATGATAGTTGTAGCCGCAGCAGTAATTATTGAAGACGTCAGCACAGTCTTTTAAATATTGCTCAACTCCGCAGTTATACTCAAAACAAAGATGGAAGCAGCCAAACTCTCCAATAAAAAGCGGTTTATTCTGCTGAGCCGGATAAGTATTCCAGTCATTTATTATTCTTCTGATAGATTCCTTGTTAAAAACTTCAGACCTTTCCAAATATTCAATATCAAAGCCGTAAGACCCTGTTGAATAAGTCATGTTTTCAAATCTGATACTTACATACATTCTATAACTGATTCCTTCTTCTAGAGGTTGTAGAGTATCAGTTGGTGCAGTTACCCAAGTGTGTGCCTGTGTTCCAGCAACTCTTATAAAGCCATTGGAACCTTCTTTTGCATAAGTCATAGTTCCCTGGAGATTACCTTCGCCACCAAAGTTCCATGCAGCAAATTGATCAGGTGTATCAAAATTGTAAAAATAAATTTCCTCCTCTCGCCCATCAGGATAAATCCTTAATAATTGAATATCATCAATACAAATGCTGCCTTCTTTTCCTGTAATTCCAGTTTTTACAGCAATTCTTGCGGAATTGCCTATAGTTGAATCCCAAACAAACAAATCATACGAATACCTTCTCCAGTAAGGAATAAGATAATCTGGAACTTCTGTAAAACTAGTCGTGTATTCACCTCTCCATATTGGCTCCCCACTTATTTCAATCAGAGGATAGTTTTCTCTTGCATTCTTATATTTAAAATTATCCGCATCTGACCCCTGATGAGTAAAACTGAAGCGCTCATAGAAATGAGCCTGGAAAACAAAATTGTCATCAATAACTTCTGGATAACAATAAACAGGATCAACAGAAACAGGAGTCTGCCAAGGACGTGTACCTGTAATTCTTTCTACAAAGATTATATGGTTTGTATCAACCTTACGAATTTCGTCAATACATTTTTGTGCCAGCTTTGTCCAGGCCTTTACAGAGGTTCTTAAATCTGTATCAAAAGGAACTTGTGGTTCGTTAACTAGATCGTAACCTAGAATTGTTGAGCAGTTCTTGTAATATGAAGCAATTTTTCCCCAAAGCTTTATGAGCCGGTCTTGATTAGATTTATTTGTAAACAATTCAAGTCCTTTTCCTTCTGACTGGTATCCGCCTTGAGGTGTATGCATATCAAGAATAATGTGCATATTATATTTTTTTGCCCAGTCAATGTTAGAATCAATCCAGTCAAAAACTTCTGAGTTGTAAACATAAGGATTTTCGTTTGTTTCAAACATTTTATAGGTAAGATAAAAGCGTACTGTGTTAAAACCCATTTCTGAAAGTTCTTTATAACTTGCTTCGGAATGATGCTTATAAGGAATTGCAGAACGCTCTCCAAAGGCATCGTTTCCCAAGCCCATGCTCTTTATCTTGTAAATTGAATTGTCTGGATTATAAAGCTTTGTACCCTTTACTCTGATAAAAGAAATGTCCTCGTCGGCATAATAAATGCGTGAACCCCCTTTAGCATCAAAAGAGCAGCTTTCCAGACACAGTGTAAACACAAAAAGACCTGCAAAGAAGATTCCTATACCGGCCAAAATCAAAGTGTTTTTTTGTGCAGCATTTTGTAATTTATTCTTCATAATCATCATCCTCCTCGTAATCATCAACATCGTAAAAATCATAATAATCTTCAGGAAGTCCATAATGTGATTTTACCCACTTCGTAAATAAATCTATAAGGGAAAAAATCCATGAATAAAATAATATAGACGGGCAAAAGATATATTCCTTTACGTGAAAAATACGTGGTTCATCATGAGTTCCATTCTTCAGGTTTCTGATTACATTATAAAAAGTCAGACAAACATCGTAAACAGAAATAAGTAAAGAAATAAAAAGGTAAATCCTAAGTATTTTACAAACGATATGCAAAACAGCCATAAACAAACCTCCAAAACTATTCTCTATATATAACTATTAAAGTAAGATACAAAAATTGATATTTTTTTTATAAAATGTTAATTCCCGCTCCCCTCTGCATTAGTAGTAATTATAAAACTAACGGGGGAACATATGATTGATATTGCACGTGAAAAAATGAAACCTGGGTACGTTTATATAACTGGGGAGCTTTTAGTAACATCGCCTATTATTGGTATGACCATGCTGGATTCTCACGGTGATAAAATTTCTGTTATGATTCCAAGAGATATAAAGGAAAAAGTATATGTTAAGAAAAATGATAAAGAAGTTTTTGTTTTTAATAATCGCATGGATTTTAAGATTTTTTTGAACGAAAACATCCAAACAAGGGAAGATCTTCAAGAAGTTTTCTTTTGCTGGATTTTACGGTTTGTATATGCGGAGAAAAAATATGATGAAATTCCATATTACAAGGGAAGAGATAAAAAAATCTTAGAAGATACCAAAAATGCTATCATCGAAAGATTTAAAATTGTTTTGAATTCTAATATTATGTCTACAAGCAGGGTTCTTGATCCTTTTAGGGATTGTTGGATTTAAATCAAAAAGTGTAAATTTTCAGCCATCATCGCATTAGTAGTAAATATAAAAAATTAAGGAGGAGTTATGAAAAAACGAATTGCAATTTTTAGTATTTTGTTGATGGCAGCTCAGCTTTTTGCTTTTAATTCAAAGAAGGCAACTGTTGATAAGATGTACAAGGAAGTTCAAAAGGAGCTTGGTCACAAAATAGAAAAATACGAGCAGAACATTATCGATGCAACCTATCTTTATTACTACAAAAAATGCGAAGGAAATTGGACACAGAAAACCTGGGATATTGCTGTAGATAAATCTGTAGAAATGTGTAATAACAAGGCTGCGGTTGCCGCTTCTAAGACTGGCAATTTTGGTGAAAAATTTTTACAGTCATTGATTGTTACAACAGAGAATCTATTCGAAGGCTTTAACAACTGGATTGAATCTGGTAGCGAAGAATATAATAAAAGACACAAATAAACTATACTTATGACTGGTTCCAGATTTCGTGAAATTTTAGATGAATGTTCCAAAACAAATGAACTTTGTGATTATAAAAGTCTTTTGAAGCAATTGGAAGAATCTGAATTTCAAACATCATTAGTCTCTTTGAACGAAAACAAGATAATTGTAAAATCTTATTTATTGGCTTTAGAAAATGAAAATAGGTATAAGTTTAATCTTTTAAGAAATAATAAGAAATTCATTTTGGAGTGGTTTAAAAATTACTTGAATAAAGAACAGAATCGAATATTACTTGATAATTTTGAAAATGCTTTTAACTTATTATTAGAACTTTATGTAAAATCTATTAGACAAAAAATAAGTTTTAATATAGCTGCAGATTTTATACATTCGAATAAAGAACTTTATGATTATGTAGTAAATTATCTTGGATAATTTATTGCAAACAATAAAACCTGTCATCCTTTAATTTTGACATCTGTTCTGCTTTACCATTCTTTAAAATCACTGTAAAATTGAAGCATTATTAAATTGATTTGATTTATAGGATTGAAAATGAAACAGTTAATGTTAGGAAACGCTGCCGCTGCACGTGGTTTGTATGAAGGTGGCTGTGAGTTTGTTTCCAGTTATCCGGGAACTCCAAGTACCGAAATTACAGAAGAAGCTGCACGCTATAAAGAGATTTACTGTGAATGGGCGCCTAATGAAAAGGTTGCGCTTGAGTCGGCTTTTGGGGCTTGTCTTGCAGGACGCCGTGCCTTCTGCGGTATGAAGCATGTTGGTTTGAACGTTGCCGCTGACCCTCTTTTTACAATGAGTTATACAGGTGTAAACGCAGGCCTTGTTATTGGCGTTGCCGATGACCCTGGAATGCACTCTTCGCAGAACGAACAGGACAGCCGCCATCACGCAATTGCTTCTAAGATTCCTATGCTTGAACCAAGTGATTCTGACGAAGC
>JAEEGL017403382.1_pt1 | contig 12368 bp, 9 predicted proteins | sample 9134231 | NCBI WGS metagenome assembly JAEEGL01 (sample SAMN16246548, study PRJNA631951) | gut metagenome | biome: gut microbiome; feature: rumen; material: fiber-attached | host: Bos | place: Iran: Karaj | collected 2018-10 | reverse complement strand
GCCGTGCGGGTAGCCGTGATGAGGGGTGAACGCCGCGATCGCCTTCGAAGCGGGCGCGCCGGGAATCGCTCGCGCCTGCAATACCGAGCCGAAATCGCGCAACGTATTGCCGTAAAAGAGCTGATACTGCGTGCCGTCGGGGTTTTCCGTCCAGAGCGACTGACGATAAGTTAAATCGCGGTCGACATATTCCCAACGTGTGAAAAGCACGCGTCCGTCGGCAAGAACCTGCGGGTTGAAGTCCGAAAGCGTGTTCATACTTACGCACGTAATTCCCGTCCCGTCAGAATTCATTCGGAACAGGTTCGACGCGGGACCGGGCTGGCACACGGTGCGTCCGAATCGCCGCGTCGTAACGAACATAATCCCGCCGTCGGGGAGTTCGACGGGCGACACGTCAAAGAACGGACCGTGCGTAAGCTGAGTCAGGCCGGAACCGTCGATTCCGATTCGCCAGACGTTCCAATACGCGGAATCCTTCGGACGATAGGAGAAGAAGATCGTCTTCGCGTCGAAGGAAAGATTCATGTCGTAAATCGATCCGTCGGGGTCTTCGAAAAGGGTCTTGATTCCCTCGTCCGGATTGGCGGGATCGACGTAACGGATCGCGCACCCAGGCTTCTTTGGCGTCGATTGCCACAAGTCGTTGCCAACGGAGTTCGGACGATTAAGGATAGATCGAGCGATATAGATAAAGGGCGGCAAATCGTCTACGGCAAGCGTTTCGGGATCTTCGACGGCGGTTTGTTCCGGCTTTTTGAAAGGAACGACGGAGCCGGGCGCGGCGAGATCGTCGCCGAGCCGAACGCGCAAGTTGCGATATTCGACGGCGTTCTGCCAAATACGGAGCGCGAAAGTTCCCGCGCGAAGCGGATCGTCCGGTTTCGGCGCGTCCTCGTGATACTCCCCGGCGTACGCGCCGTTGAGATAGAAGACGAAACCGGTTGCGTCAAAACAAACGCGAAGTTTGAAAAACTCGCCGACAGGAACGTCGAAAGGAACGCGCTTGATCGGCGTGTAATTATGCCGATGCGCGCCGACGTTGACGACCTTTTGCGCGGGATTAAACCCAATCTCATAGCCGTTGAAATTATCGGCGCCCGTAGCGGAATCCGTGATCTTAAAGCATAAGCCGCTAAACCCTTCAGACGCGGTTGGAAAACGGAGTTCAAGTTCGATCTCGCCCGACTGCGCCGTCTGCCATTCCGGCGCGTTCCATGTCAGTCGCGCTCCGGAATCAGGAACTTCGGAAACGATCCCGTCGTCCGAGACGCGCCATGTTCCGCCATACGCGACGAATCCGTCGATCGGTTCGACGCGCTCGCCGGTAACCGCAGGGAGCGCGAGAATTTTTTCAAGAGTCGCGGCGGAGTCTGCGTCTTGCGCAAGCGCGGGAACGACCATGCTGAAAATAAGCGACGCAAAGAAGCACGCCCGGCAGATCGAACGTTTTGTCATAATCCTCGTTCCTCAAAGAGTTTTTGCGCGATTTTATAGCTCTCCAAATCGCCTATGTCGTGCCTAGCGCCGGGCGCAAGGTATGCGTAAACGGGAACCTGCGTCGCAAGCCACGCAAGAAGCGATCCAGGCGCGTCGACTCCGCAACCGGCGTCTACTGAAGATTTAACGAGTTTTAGATCCTCGCGACGGTAGAAGTAAAAGGGCGGCGTGCACCAGTGCGACTTCGGCTCTTGGGGTTTTTCCGTCATCGCAAGAATCCGGTCGTCGTCGCCGATTTCCGCGACGCCCGCTTTGCGAAGCTTCGCAATATCAGGCTCGTAATACCGCATCCCGCAGCTTGCGCCCTTCTCTTTCGCGTATTTCAGAAAGTCCGTCAGACTAAAGTCGAGCAGGTTGTCGCCCGCGAGAACAAAGAGGTCGTCGTCGATTTGTCGCGACTCGAGCGCAAAAATAATATCGCGAACCGCGCCAAGACGCGTTTCGTTCGTACTCGTACCGTCGTCGACGACGTCGATATTCTCGGGGCGCGTCGAAGCCCACTCCTGAAAGATCGGCGCAAACTTCGCGTTGGTCACGACGTAAAACCAATCGATTTCGTTTGTCGTCGTCAAATCGTCAAGAAGATGCTCCAGTATATTTTTACTTCCGACCTTAAGGAGCGGTTTCGGAAAGTTTTCCGTGAGAGGATAGAGCCGCGTCGCATAGCCGGCGGCAAGAAAAAGACACTTCATAGTTCGATTCCCTCCGCCGCCGCGCTCACGCAACAGGAGTATTTGTCTTTAAGGTGGGGAAATTCGCTCAAATACGCTTTCGTCACTGATTCAAGAACGGAATCCTTTTTCGCGGGATCAATCAACGCGAGACAGCACCCCTTAAATCCTGCGCCGGCAAAACGTCCGCCGTAAATTCCGTCCGTATTGCGCATGATTTCATAGAGTTTAATCTGCTCCGGCGCGCCGCTTTCCCAATTAACAATACTGCTCATTCCCGACTCAAAGGACAGCTTGCCATATTCCTCAATATCGCCGCGCCGCCATGCCGCCACGCCGCGCTCGACGCGATCCTGTTCGGAATACCAGTGATCGCAACGTTTACGCCACGCTTCGGGCAACTTTTCGCGATATTTCCAGTATACCTCAAGGGGCGTCGTTCGCGCAAACGACTCGCCGAACTTCCCGTAAGGCATGCCCGCAAACGCCTGAAGCGCGTAAACGCCCGCTCTGAGTTCGTCGACGCGCATATTGTATTTTGAACCGACGAGGTTGTGCTCAAGTCCTGAGAAGAAAATAGCAAAGAGGAACGGCTTCGCCGCGGGATTCGCAGGTATGACTTCATAGGAACCGTCGAGCGTGTCGAGGTAGAGCATTGAATTCGCCTTAGAAAGCGCCTCGCACGATTGGTCGAGTTTACCGACGGAAACGCCGACGTAATCTTTCTCCGCTTCATACGCAAGGTCGATGATTTCCTGACGTTGAAGCTCAATCTTGTTGACGCGAGCCAGCGCGGCGAGAAACGAAATCGTCACTGCGGCGGACGACGACAGCCCGCCAATCGGAAGCGACCCGTCGAAAACGCCGCAGAGTCCGACGGACAACGGGTAACGCGCGCCAAGCGCCAGCGTCGCGCCGCGAAAATAGTCCGCCCAATCGCGCTCCGGTCGCGGCGGATTATGCACAAACCACTGCGCGCGCTTAGGAAACTGGAGCGAGGTCACTTCGACGACCCCGTTCATTTTCGGACCGTATGCAAACGTAACCCCTTGATCAATTGCAAATCCCGTAATTTTCCCCAAGTTATGATCGACGTGCGCCCCAATAGGACAGACGCGATAGGGACAAAACGCGCGAGACTCCGGATCGCGCCCGTAAATCTTATAAAACTGTTCGTCGCAACGCATCGACGCCGCCTTTCGACTTGCTTATGGCCATAGTAAAAGAATCGCTTCCCGTCTAGCCGTTTTGGCGGCTAACGGAAAGAACAAGCAACCGTCCTATTTTACTTTCCCGACGACTGTTTTTCAATATGACGGACGAACGCTTTAGCGCTATTCTACTCTATAAACGACGTTCTTCTCGCCCTCGCGGCGTTTCCTCTAAACCGACGCCCGTTTTCTAACGCAGAATCGGCGCGACGAAGGGAGTCGTCGCGTCGACGATATCTCCTCCGACGACGAGTTTGGGATCGAGCGTCATATGAACGATTTTCTTACGTCGCCAAGTGTACGTGATATGGATCGTCCCGTCTTTCCCTTGGATAACGGCGGGATACGAATACTCGCCTTTCGCATTTTCTAAAACGCCGACCGCGCGCCAGACAATTCCGTCGTCGCTTACCGCAACGTTCAGAATATTGCGTCCTCCCGTCAAGGTTGTCGTATGATTGTAGACGAGAAGCTGCCGACCGTCTCGGAGCGTGACGGCGTCGGTTCCGCTACAAGGATTTGGAAGAGACGTCGGTTCGAGTTTACTCCAGGTCCGTCCCTTGTCGTCTGACCACGTTTGCCATAACCGTCCGGAGCCGTCGCGATTACGACATATCGCTTGGAGCCTTCCGTCAGAATGAAAAAGAACGCTCGGCTGAATCGCGCCGCCCTCTTCCTTCGTATTGATCGCTTGTGTTCGTAACCAGGTCTTGTCGAGCGCGGGTATCAATTCAAAGTGAACGCGCCATCCGTCGTGCTCTGTGCTCGACGGACAGAGAATCGTCCCGTCGTCGAGTTCAACCGGCTTGTTCTTAACAGGACCGATAAAAAACTCAGGCAAAACGCGACGCTCGTTCCACGTTCGACCTCCGTCGTGCGAAACGAGAAGAACTCCCTGCCATCGCGCAATTTCACGCCCTTGTTTATAAAACAGCATTGTCGGCCCGTCGGTTGGTTGGAAAAGGACGGGATTCCAGCATGGAACGGTTTCGTCGTCCGCGTTTCCGACGATTCGCGGTTCGCTCCATTTTTCGGCGTTTTTCTCCTTATAGGCAGACCATATCGCGACGTCGTCCGCTCCTTCTTTCGTTCCGCCAAACCACGCCGCGACGAGAGTTCCGTCGTTCGTCTCCACAATCGTCGACGCATGACAAGACTCAAAGGGGGCTTCGTCAAAAACAAATTCACGCGAAATAACCGGCGACTCGTTCGCCGCGGCCACATTGTCGTCGGCGTAAACGGCAGAGTTCATAATCCACAACACAAACAATACTGACAGAACTTTTTTCATATTCTTTACTATTTTTACGAAAGTATTTATTATCCGACGACCGCGTCGTCCGCCGCGTTGTATGATACTACAGGCGGACGTCGAAAATCAAGACGCGCAACGCAGAAAAACGCGACGTTTCCCGTGAAACAACAGCCGGGACAAGAAACAAAAAAAGGATCAGGTAAGAACCTGACCCTTTCGCAGTGCGGGCGAGAGGACTCGAACCTCCACGGGATTAACTCCCATCAGGCCCTCAACCTGACGCGTCTGCCAATTCCGCCACGCCCGCAAGCGTTGCAGTCAGTATACCTTTCGCCGTTCCTTTGACAAGGGGCGAATTTAAAATTTCCCGCAAATTTCCATGAGACAATAAATCCCGAATTGGCGGGCGTATACTTGACGTCGAGACGTTTTTTTGAACAATGAAGTTCGAAAAACCTCGCCGTCGATTTGGCGAAATCAACCCTATGAGTAAGGAACCTACAATTACTATGCAAATCGGTTGGATTGGAATGGGCGTGATCGGAGGATCGTGCGCCAAACGTCTTCTAGAAGCTGGCTATAGTCTCACCGTCACGACGCGTTCTCGCTCCAAGGCGCGACCGCTACTCGACGCGGGCGCTCAATGGGGCGATTCCGCAGCAAAAGTCGCCGCGAATTCCGACGTCGTATTTTCGTGCGTAGGCTACCCTCGCGACGTTCGCGACGTATTCTTTGGCGCGAAAGGCGTCCTCTCCGCATGGTCTGACGGACGCGGCGCCGGCAAGGTCTATGTCGATATGTCCACCAGTTCTCCCGAACTCGCCGTCGAGATCGCCGACTCCGCGGAAGCCAACGGTTTCGCCGCGCTCGACGCGCCCGTTTCCGGAGGAGACGTCGGCGCGCAAAACGGAACGCTCTCGATCATGATCGGCGGTCCCGAAGAAGTCGTGACGCGACTTATGCCGCTCTTCGAACACATGGGAACGAACATCCGTCGACTCGGGGAACCTGGGGCGGGTCAACGAACGAAACTGGTTAATCAGATCATCATCGCCGGAACGATGATCGGCGTCTGCGAAGCGCTTCTCTACGCATACAGAGCGGGCCTTGATCTTGAAGACACGCTCGCGTCTGTAGCGACGGGGGCCGCCGGCAGTTGGTCGCTGTCCAACTACGGGCCGCGAATTATCCAAGGAGATTATGAGCCCGGCTTCTATGTCGAGCATTTCGTAAAGGACATGGGACTGGCGCTTGAGGACGCGGAAAAACTCAAGATCGCCCTTCCCGGTCTCGCCCTTGTTCGTCAACTCTACCTCGCGCTCATGGCTCAAGGAGGCGGACGAAAGGGCGTCCACGCGCTCGTTCAAGCGCTTGCTCAGATTTCAAATCTCGACGCGTTCCATGAAAGATCGAGTCTCCTGCCATAGTTCCTTTCGTTATTTCACTCCTATCCTAGCATTTTCCAAAGGACGACGACGTCATGACCGACCAAACGCCAAACCCGTCTCCAAAACTCTGGAACGTCCCCAACGTCTTGACGTTGCTAAGGATCGTCTTTTCGTTTGTTATTTTCTTTATTTTTCCATTCAAGTTATACATTACCTGTCTTATCCTTTTTATCATCGCCGCTTTAACAGACTATATCGACGGATGGTGGGCGAGAAAATATAACCAGAAGACTCAGTTCGGCCGCATTATGGATCCTTTTGCCGACAAGGCGTTGGTATGCGGAACCTTCATCTGCTTGGTCTCGATTCCCGAACTGCACGACCTCTTTAATTCCTCTGCGCCGACGTGCGCGTGCCCGCTGGCAAAAATTCCTCTGGGACTTGCTACATGGATGGTCATAATGATCGTCTTGCGCGAGCTTTTCGTAACAATGTTGCGCTCGATGGTCGAATCGAGCGGCGGCGATTTTTCCGCTAAATGGGTTGGAAAATGGAAGACGGGATTGCAGTGCGTCGATATTCCGCTGGGATTCTTGATTCTCATCTACGGAAGCGGCGCGTCTTGCACGCTCAGGCTCGCTTTTCTTCTCTGCTTCTACGTCGTCGTTTTCCTGACGCTCTATTCAGGTTGGATCTATATTCGCGCGGCGCTCAACATGAACAAGGAAGCGCAATCTTCCATTACCGAATCTGCCGCCGAAACAGATAAGGCCTGACGACTCCATAAAACGCTGCCCCGATGATAAGTCCGCCTTCATTAACGTCGCCGCGGTTTCTACGGCTAGACCGTCCGGCCCCATGGTCGCTCGGTCTAGCTTTCTCTATTTTTCTCCTATACCTAATCGTCTTTCCTTTCACAGCGGAAAGCGTCGTCTATCTTTTCGAAGAAAGATTTCCCGTCTTTGAAGAACCGCAAGTCGTCGTCGATTCTCAAGAGGCGGAAAAAGAATCGACCTCCGACGACGCGGCCGAAAACGGTCCCGAAACCGACTCTGTCTTTCAGCCCGACCAAGTCGCAATGCAGCACCCCCTGGCAAGACTTCTCATCAGGTCTTACTCGACGCCTTACTTCGCGTTGGTCGTGGCGCTTTTCTTTATAACGGTCGTCTGCGCCGCGCCTCTTACAGAGGAATTCGTTTTTCGCGTCGTTCTGCAAGGAACGTCGCAAGGTCTCTTAGAAGTCGACGAAAAACAGCCCGATCCAAATAATCCTTCGACTCCTCTCTCAACGCTGGAACTCTCGCCGGAAGAAAAACTACAATTTGAAAAAAAGAGTTCCTCCGCAGCGCGCAATCGCCGCGTCAGGGTTTGCGCCGCGATTTTATTTCCCGCGATACTCTTCGCGCTTCTTCACGTCACGTCTCCGGACAATCCAGAGAACCCTACGCCTCTTAACGAACTTTTTCAAGCGCTCGTCAGTTCAGGAATCGCAAATCTACTGACTTTCGTTGTCGGAATGCTCTTGCTGATTCGTTTTGCGGGGGCGACTAGCAGAGATTTGGGAATACCAGAAAACTTCTCCTTTCAAGGGGCCGTCAGTTTTCTCCAAAACTGGGGTCAAGGCGTTCTTCTCATGATACTCGGCGCGCCGGTCGTTTTAGGGTTAAACAAAGCAGCCGAAAGTCTATTCCCCGACGTCATTGTCGCGCCGATTCCGATCTTTTTCTTTGCCTTATACCTCGGGTACGTTTACTACAGGGTAAGAAAGTTTGCCGTCGTCCTCGGCATGCACATGACGCTCAATTTCATTAGCTTCGTCACTCTCATGGCGCTCGTTCTCAGATAATTGCGCCAAAAGCGGCGGGTTTCACGTGAAACACGTCAAACCATATTGGACTTAATACAAAACGACAGGACTTCAAAAGACGGACGCCGTCTCATGAAGTCCTGTCGCTATTGCAACCCGGAACTGGAAACCGGGAGGCGACGTTCTAGAACGATCAAAAGATCATATCGCTTAAGGTCGACGACGAGATATATTCAATCGCGTCGTCAAACGAATGTTCTTTTCCAAGATAGCCGTTCGCGTTAAGGTTGAATGTCGCCCCTCCCGCATTAAGGAATTCGTTTCCCATGAGGGGCGCGATTCCAACAGCCTGAGAGGTTCCTGAAATTAAAGGATAAAATTTCAACGCATAGTCGGTCGGATTGTAGACGTTCAGCACGCGAGTCGGCAACTCGGCGCCTGAGCGGAAGATTCCGCCTTGGTTAAAGGAGCCAAGATCGCAAGCGGCGCTAATGAGGAGAAGCGATATTCTTCCTGACGCGACTTCCGGCGCCGTTTCTGTCCCGGCGCCCGACGTCGCAAACGCCGTCTTCTTACGTCCCGTCATATACTGATTAGAGGTCGTCGCCAGCGTCTGCAGCGCGGATCCTGTAACGACGGCGCCAAAACTAAAGCCGACAAAGACGACGTCGTCTTTAGGATTCAGACGTCCGACAAACTTGCCAAGTTTAATCCCGCTATAGTACGCAAGGTCTTTTTTCTCTTTAGCGTCGAGTCGAAGTCTCGCGTTGCTACGCTCCGATTCCCATTTCCAAACGACAATACGATATTTTCTATCGACCCCAGACGTTGCGCGGGCAGAATCCACAACGGCTTTCAAATTAAAGCCGCTAAGAGACGCGGAGGTCATGTCCGTTTGATACCCGTGCGCCCAAATAATGGTAACTCGTCTAGGATCGTCTTCCCCAAAAAAATGTTTGGCTTCCCTTCTGTTCCAAGATCCGTTTTCAAAGCGCATATACGATCCGCCCTCTGTAACGATCCACAACTCGTCCTGGACAGGCGTCGGAGCCGGCGTCGATTCGATCGTCGTTTGAGAGCTTACGCGAACCGTCGTAGGCGCCGTTTTATAGGGAGAGCGCTCGACAACTGGCGTCTTCTCGCTGACGGCGACGCTCTCTTCTTCCGAAGCCTTTTCGTCGTCAAGAAGGCAAAGAATAACAGGTCCGCAAGGATCGGCCGGCTCGTCGGATTCGTCTTCTTCGTAGTCGACGTCGTCAGACTCGTCCAATTCTTCGTCGTCCGATTGCAATACAGAATCTTCCGTAGAATCTGTCGCGTCGGTAGAATCTATCGCGTCGGTTTCAGAAACGAATTTTTCATCAGGCTCAAATTCCTTATCCGAATCGTAAACGATTTCGCCGGTATACGCGTCGTCTGTCTTAACCGATTCGAGAGAGTCGGTCGCGCTAGACGATTCTTCGCTCTCTGTGATTACATCCATAGAAAGGGAGCCGTTGAAGAACTCGGCTTCACGTTCTAGGACGTCTAAACTTCGAAAAGAACTCTGCGCGCCGTCGGTGGATTTGGCTTTGAAGAGAACCTTGCCGACGTTAGCGTCAGAATCGCCTTCACTCGCTTCTTCGTCGTCAGTCTCTGACGTTTCGAGAACGTCTTCCTCCAACTCTTCGGAGTCGACGTCGTCAGCGGCTTCGTCTTCTTCAAAAACAGAGGACAAATCGCCGCCGTCTGCGTCGTCGTTGTCGTCAAAGACAATCTCCTCTTCGATATCGTTTGCCTCGAGCGCGTCGATGAAGACGGTTATGTCGTCGTCTTCGTCTGTCGACTCTTCAGCGTCCGTCTCACGTTCGGAATCAGAACCGAAATCAAGGACGTTTTCAGAGTCTTCGACGTCTTCTTCGGAAGATTCGTTTTCGTCAAAAAGAACGTCGTCAGAGGAATCGGATTCGTCGGCGACGGTTTCTTCATCCTCTTCGACCGTCGTCGTGGAGTCGTCGAAAACAATCTCGTCGTCGTCGGAAGAATCAAAAACAATCTCGTCCTCAGGAGCGAGCTCAACGACGAACCCTTCGTTCAAAGAAGCGTTCTCCGCTGTTGATTCTTCTTCGGTCTCAGAAACGTCGCTCTGACTATCGGCAATCTTCTTGTCGACGAGGTCTTCGCCGTCCGTCTCGTCGACTTCGTCAAAGACGGCGCTCAAATCTTCCTCGGAGTCAAGTTCGTTTTCGTCAAAGACGATCGGTTCGTCTTCGCTCTGAGCGGCGCGCGAAACGCCGGCGTCGACAAAGTTGAACTCTGATTCGTCGGTTTGGTCGTCTAACGCTTTTGAGTCTGAGTCGACCGACAGATCGTTCGCTTCTTCAACCTGCTCGCCCTCTAGAAGCTGATTGCCGACAGTTTCCATGTCAACAGCGGCAAGGTCGATCGTTTCCTCGCTTACAGGAGAATCTGAAGAGGAAACGACGCTGATAGTAGCGTCGGGACCGACAATAGGATCGACGATTGTCTCCTCCAAATTGGAATCGGAAGCGACCTCTGGAACGTTCCTACCTAAATCGACGTTTACCGGGTCGCCGCCCGACAGTTTCAATACGGACACGACTGACGCCGCGGATAACGCGAGCATCAGAAACAAATAAAACAAAAGCTTTTTAAAGTGGACCATGGCTTCGCCTACATTGCAATATATAAGGAACGACGACGAAAAAATGTTCGACGTTCCTTTCCAGTTTATTTGACAGTCCTATTTCCTTCCCCTATCGTCTCCGCTTATATATAGGTTAATTTGCGAAGAGGGATAAATTAGGAAACAAGAGCGCATATTTCAATAAACGGCGGTTAAAGAAAGCACACGATAAGAAAAATATATAAACTATATAAAATATAAAAAATAAATAGAATATATTTTAATAAAACTCAATCTGCTAATTATATGGAATTTACAGGTTCAAACACTCTTAACGGACCAGCGCTCGATGGAAATAACGCTTGTACGGAATTCGTGGATTTTAAACATTCAAAATTTGTGGAAAGAGTCAAAATAGCGAAAAAAACGTTTCGCGGTTTCCTCGTTTTGTCGTTATCATAATTGGGTGCGCAGACGTCTGATTTGCGTTGTCGTTGCGGTTATTGACGTACGCGTCGTAGCGACGCGACCCCCCTGTTACTTTTATTAAGTCAACGGATTGTTCAAATGAAAAAAGCTCTTACGTTCACGTTAATCGTACTTCTCGCTTCCCCAATTTTTGTCGGTTGCAAGGGCGGAACCAGTTGCTTCACGCGCAACGGCTCGCGCGTTCCGATTCTCGGTTCCTCCTCTGCTAGCGATTATAGCGCTCCAGTCGCCGTCGCGCCGACAGGAACGCCTGTCGTCAACGCGTATCCGACCAACGAAGTTATGATGATGAACGCAGCTAGCGCCTATTCTCAGTGCGAACCTTGCGCGCCGCTCCAGACGCAGTGCAATCCCTGCGATCCTTGCTCGCCAAGCGCCGGTCGCGCTGGCACGACTGCGGCTGGTTATCCGACTTCAGCGTATAGCGGAACCTGATTTTCAAGCGCGTTTAGCGACACGACGACGTTCAACGTCGAAAGAACGAGTATTTTGACAGAGGAGTCGACCTGACCGCGACGCCTGGGGAAGGCCGCGGTTACGCCCCTTTGGGCGCGGGACGACTCTCTCTGTTTTTTTGTCTATTCAGATAACGGTCTCATTCCGGACTCCCCTTCCCTGTCTCAAAAGCAAGCTTCACGTTATATAAAAAAACGCCGCCAGTCCTCAAGACCGGCGACGTATGAGGAGATATCTTCCTCTACTTTAATTTAGGATTTCTTAGCGGCGTCGCGCCGGCTCTTTTCTTCCGACGCTTTAACGTATAGCATCCGCAGTTCGCTCATTACGCTCGATATCGTTCGCGTTTCTTCATCTGTACGGTTGCCTTTTGTCTTCTCGAAAAGTACGTCGATCGAATCGATAAGATACGACGCCTGCTTCATTAAGAAAACAGACCTTCCCGTCGCAGGGTTCGGAAGAATTCCCATCGAAACCATCGCTTGCTGGGCAATGGTTGTAACAATCATAATGAGCGTCGGTTTCGGAAGATCGACGTCGAATTGCGAATAGTCGATATCCTCGTCAGACGCCGCCGCGCCATGATTGTGACCGCAGCAACGTCCGCCTTCGTCATGCGCGTGGTTACATTCACAGTTCCCTTCTCCCTCGCCACATTGGCAGTCGTGACCGCAACCACAACCGTCGGCGTCTTTGTGTTCGGCGTCGCAACCGCATCCGCAACCACAGCCTTCTTTTTCATTTTCTTCGGACATAGGATTTCCTCTCAATCGATTCAGGTTTGATTAGGAAGTCTTTCGCCTCGACGACAGTCAGGCGTTCGCAAATCATAAAACATTAAATCATGATGCATTTTCGACGCCAACCTACCCCTGCTTTAAAAAATCTATCGTCAAGCTTTGCGGCGTTTGTCTCAGGTCCCGACGTTACGCTTGAATTTTACGGAAACTCGCGGATAATACCCG
>JAEEGL016150008.1_pt1 | contig 12368 bp, 16 predicted proteins | sample 9134231 | NCBI WGS metagenome assembly JAEEGL01 (sample SAMN16246548, study PRJNA631951) | gut metagenome | biome: gut microbiome; feature: rumen; material: fiber-attached | host: Bos | place: Iran: Karaj | collected 2018-10 | reverse complement strand
GTTTCGGGATACAAGGCGAAATAGATGGTCAAATTGTACGAGCATTCACCTGTTCAAAGTGTGGCGCTATATCTATATTCCGAGTGTCGAATGGAAATATAGTAAATGGGGATTTGTGCCCTAACTGTGGTTGCCATATGGTTGAGCCACAGGAAAGGAGCGACAAGGAATGAACTATAAAGATTTTACATTGGAAGATTGGATAGGACATATAAGCGGCGTAATAGAAGATGAAAGAGAACTAGACGGAAATGAAATGAGAGATTTAGTTGAATTTCTGTCAGAATTGCCACCGTGGATTCCTGTTAGTGAGAGGTTGCCGGAAGATTTTGAACGAGTTTTAGTAACTATTGTGAATTATAAAGGAGATAAGATAGTAAGGGTTGCGGAATACTATCGCAGGAACAGCGGGAAAAGGATATTTCAAATCAAAGAAAATCATGAAGAGTGGGAAGTTGGAGAAAAAGGACTTTTGACATGGATGCCTTTATCCGAACCGTATAAGGCAGAAAGTGAGGGATAAACATGAAACAGATCGAAAAGGATAAGCTGATTGAAACCGTCCAGCGTAAGATCGAGAAGCGGGGAATCCCGATAAATGTCAGAACAGGCGGAAACGTAGAAGCAGCTGAATGGGTAAAAAAACTTTTAGATGAGTGTGCAGAGGTAGACGAACCTTCCGGAGTGATAGACATAGACGGAAAAGACAAGTGCCCTGTATGCAAGCACACAGTCGGAACATCGGGGTTCTATTGCAAATACTGCGGGAACCAACTAAGGGCGGTGATATTTTGAAGGTCAGTGTATTGATAGACAAGCTTACCCGAGAGGTAGCAAAAGACATGCATGTCCTGAATATGGACGTAGAGATAAATGGCGGGCGGATCTGTATCAAAGAGCCTATGGACAGTTCAACATACGACCATTGGGAGGAGGTAGAAGTACATGAAGGAAATGAGCAAAGAACAGAGGCTCCTGAGGCGGTATCTGTCGAGATACAGGAACCTCAAGGTTAAAGAGGAGTATCTCGTAAAAGAACTGAAGGAGCTGGAGAGAGACTTCAATGCTTCAGCTTTCCATGCGGTGAGCATCGAAGGGGGCGGTTTCTCTCCAATGGCACATTCACCTGTCCCACCATATGTCATGAAGAATCAGGAATTATTATCCAGGATAGCGAAGAGGAAAGAAGCCACATCAAAGGCTTTGGCAGAAATCATGGAAGTAATAGAACTGCTGCCGGATGACGGATACGAATACACTGTGGTATCGGCAAAGTATGTTTCCAGAATGTCGGGAGATGAGATAGCGGATTTTATACCATGCGTGAGAATGACGGTATACAGGATCCTTGACAGGGCAATAGATATGCTGCTTGAGAAACCGAAAGTACAGGATATCCTGAGAACCTTTGAAGAAAATCTGTAAGAAATTTAAAGATGTTACAGTATGTTACACGCATATGTGCTATTATACTATCATGGAGATATGAGAAGAGAGGGCGATTCTTCAGAGTATTTCATAAGCAGCTCGGGTTCACCCAACCCTGAGCTGCCCTCCTAAAGATTTTCAATCATTTTCCCAGAGATCCCGGGTGTATATGCCAAGAGGTACATCCGGGGCTTTCTCTCGGATGGACTCCCTTTCTTTTTTTTGGACGGTGTTGCTGACCGTCCATTTTTATTACACGGAGGTGATGGCGGATGCCGAGAAAAGTAAGTGAAAAAAGCATGGAAAACTTAAAAAAAGGCAAAGCCACTCAGTTCCGAAGCGGCGATGAAGCGGCGAAAAGCGGTAAAAAAGGGGGCAAAGCCTCGGGAAAAGCGAGAAGAGTGTACAAAACCTTCCGCGAGATGTCAGAAGATGACACAATGAAAGAAAAGAATACGATGTGGAAAGCCATAAAAAAACTGGCTATGTCAGGGGACCTTAAAGCATTTGAGATATACAGGGACACGATAGGCGAGAAGCCTAAAGACGAGGTGAAGGTTACCAATGCGGTCCCGGTAATGATCGCGGGAGAGGAAGAAATCCCCGAGTAAATGCCTATGGACAGACTGAAAGTATCACTTCCGGATATCGTGGGCAAAGGTTACCGCGATTACTGGATGACAGATAAGCGTTATGTTGCATGCAAAGGTTCCCGTGGAAGTAAGAAATCCAAAACTACAGCCCTGTGGCTGATAGTCAACATCATAAAATACCCCTTGGCAAATGCCCTGTGCGTAAGGCGGTACGGAAATACTCTGAGAGACAGCTGCTTCTCAGATCTAAAGTGGGCAATGGAACGTCTTCATGTTTCTGAATATTTTACCTGCACGGTGTCCCCGATGGAGATAACTTATAATCCGACCGGTCAGAAAATCCTGTTCCGCGGTTTGGATATGGGTACGAAGCTTACTTCGATATCAGTTCCGAAGGGGTGCCTATGCTGGGTATGGTGTGAGGAAGCATACGAGCTCTGCGAAGATGATTTCAATAAACTGGATATGTCTATCCGAGGCGAGATACCGGATGGATACCACAAGCGTATCATGCTGACATTCAAGCCGTGGTCAGCGCGTTCATGGCTCAAAGCGCGGTTCTTTGACAACCCTGACGAAGATACGTTTACAAAGACCACTACATGGAAGTGCAATGAGTGGCTTGATGAATCAGACCGAAGCATATTCCTCAGGATGCAGGCGCAGAACCCCAGACGCTATCGTATAGAGGGCGATGGTGACTGGGGTATAGCTGAGGGACAGATTTATGATAAATACAGAGTCGAGGCTTTTGATGTTGATGAGATACGGAGGATATCCGGTATCAAGTCGGCGTTTAACCTCGATTTTGGCTTTACGGATCCGAATGCATTTGTCTGCGAGATGATAGACAATGCAGCCATGAGGATATACGTATTTGACGAATGGTATGCTACGGGTGTGACAAATAAGGTCATAGCCCAGCAGATAAAGGATATGGGCTACGGCGGCCAGCACATTATATGTGATTCTGCCGAGCCTAAATCCATACGCGAGCTGAGAGACGAAGGAATTTATGCTGAAGGCTCCCGAAAAGGAGCAGACAGTGTGAATCACGGAATACAGCTCATACAGAATTATGAGATTATTATACATCCCAGGTGCAGGAACTTCTCACATGAGATAGAGAACTACTGCTGGAAGGTTGACAAGGACGGCAGGCCGACAGATGTGCCGGAGCACGAGTTTTCACACGGTATGGACTCTATGAGGTACGGTGTTTCGAAAGCCCTGCTGCCGGACAGGTTCAGTTTTGATTAAGAGGTGGCAAAATGTTATTTGATTTCGGAATGGAAACAAGAAGGATCAATGAGATTATCGAGATGGGAGCAAAGCGTAAGCTTACTGACAAGGTATTCCTTGAGTGCGAGATCCGGAAGTTCATAGAATCCAAAGAACGCAGGGCAATGCTCGAAGGCAAGGCTTATTATGCTTATGACCAGGATATAAAGAATAAAAGAAGGCTGGCCATAGGCGAGAATGGGAAGATGGTCGAGGATGTGCAGCTTCCTAACTGCAAGCTCATCGATAACCAGTATGCCGCTATGGTAGACCAGAAGGTCGACTATGTTCTCTCAAAGCCTGTCACCTTCAAAACCGATAATAAGAAATACGCTAAGGCGCTGGGAACCGTTTTTAATAAAAACTTCCAGAGACTTCTGAAGAATGTGGGCAAGGATTCGTATAACGGCGGTATAGGGTGGCTGTATCCATACTACGACCAGGAAGGTAATTTCTGTATACGCCGTTTTGCTCCGGAAGAGATACTTCCGTTTTGGAAGGATGACGACCACACGGAACTTGACTGCGCTGTACGTGTTCATTACGTATGGGCATATGAGGGCGACAAGGAAAAGAAAGTATGGTACGTAGAAGTTTATGACACAGAGGGCATACACTACTTCGAGTACAAGGATTATCACTTAGTACCGAACTACACAACGTATTATTTCTGGCGTAAAGCCGAGGAAAATCCCGACACCGATACAAATGATAGTTCGGAGTTCTATAGCTGGAATAAGGTGCCTCTAATTGCTTTTAAGGGCAATAATATAGAGCTGCCGCTCATATGCAAATGTAAATGTTTACAGGATGGCATAAATGAGGTCCTTTCGTCATTCAGCGATGGCATGAAGGAGAACTCCGCAGGCACCTCAATCCTGATCATAAAGAATTACGGAGGCACGAACCTCGGAGAGTTCCGCCAGAACCTCATGACATACAAAGCTGTGAAGGTAGAGACCGTAGACGGCGGCGAGGGCGGCGTTGACAGCCTCAAGATAGAGGTCAATGCCGAGAACTACAAAGTTATCCTTCAGGAACTCAAGAAAGCCTTAATACAGAACTGTAGGGGCTACGATGTAGAAGAACTGAAAACGAACGGCTCTCCGAATGAGATGACCATCAAGGCGGTTTTCTCCGGCATAGATCTTGACGCGAACGAGATAGAGACAGAGTACCAGGCATCGTTCGAACAGCTTTTATGGTTTGTGAATGTCCACTTCAAGAACACCGGTGTCGGTGATTTCATGAACGAAGAAATTGATGTGATATTCAACCGTGACCTCATGATCAATGAGTCACAGATCATCACTGACTGCCAGAACAGCGTCGGCATCATATCTAGCAAGACGATAGTTGCTAATCATCCTTGGGTGACAGATCCTGAGGCAGAATGGAAACAGATAGAAGAAGAAAAGAACGAGGCTCTTGATCCCGGATATGATTTCGGAAACACTCCGAAAGAACCGGACGAAGAAGACGAAGAGGAATAGATAGATGAAAAACAGCACTTACTGGGCTAACAGATTCAAGGCTCTTGAAGACAGACAGTACCGGAAGAGTGCTGCTTTCGTTGAAGGGCTCAAAGCTAAATTTGATTATGCGGATGATGAGCTGGAAACAAACCTGTATAAGTGGTATTCAAAGCTTATGAAGAATACCGACGCTCCGTCCCTTAATGACGCAAAGAAGCTTTTGAAGGAAAACGAGCTGAAGGAGTTCCACTGGACCCTTGAGCAATATGAAAAGTATGCCAAAGAGCACGGGCTGGATCCCGAATGGATAAAGAAGCTCGAGAATGCATCCGCAAGGAAGCATATATCACGTTATGAACAGATACAGCTGCAGATGAGGCAGATAGAAGAAAAGCTGTATGCCGAATACAATAATGAGTGTTACGGATACCTCGGAGAGCTTGTAGAGGATTCATACTATCACACTGCATACGAGATTGAAAAAGGCACCGGCATAGGGATAGACCTGCACAAGCTGGACAGAGACACCGTAGAAAAATACCTGACACATCCGTGGTGCCAGGACGGGAAGGTTTTCTCGGATAGAATATGGCAGCGCAAGGATGAACTCGTGAGTACCCTTGATCAGGAGCTCACACGTCAGCTGATAACCGGCGCAGATCCGCAGAAAGCAATAGATGCTATATCCGATAAATTCGACGTCAGCAAACGTCAGGCGGGCACTCTGGTAATGACAGAATCTGCCGCCATAGCTTCCGAGGCTTCAAAGGATTCTATGAAGAACCTGGGCGTTGAAGAATATGAGATACTGGCCACACTCGACTCTCATACTTCAGAGATATGTCAGGAGATGGACGGGCAGCACTTCCGGATGTCGGAATACAATCCCGGTCTTACCGCTCCGCCCTTCCATCCGAATTGCCGCAGTACCACCATTCCGTATTTTGACGATGAATTTACCACCGGCGAGACCAGAGCCGCCAGGGACAAGAATGACAAAGACTATGAACGTGTTCCTGCGGATATGAAGTACGGGGAGTGGAAGAAGCAGTATGTTGATGGGATGGAGCCTAAACATGCGGAATCGAATCCGAGTGTTCAGGCCGAAAAGAAACCGTCAAATATAAAGTTCGATTTCAAGGGCAAAGACGAAAAATTCAAAGAGTCCAAAGAGCTAATATTGCAGTTAGAACAGCAATATAATACTAGATTGGAAAATGTAACTAAAGGCGCTCTTAATGCTGCAGGCGATGTGGATATGAGCGGAGCTACAATGAGACTAAATAGTAATGAACCAGCGGTTACCATACATGAATTTGGCCATACATTAGCAAATTCTTTGGCAGACAAATATGGTTTAACACACGATGAAGAGTTCTGGAAAGAAATAGACAAGATAAGACGGGATTATAGGAAAGATGTCGGACAAGATTCATCAAGATGGATAAGTAGTTACGAGCATTCCAACAAGTCGAAAGATGAATTTATGTGCGAGGCATTTACGCAAGCGAAAATGAGGGAATTAGGATTAGAAATACCAGCAAGGTATGGAGACGATTTTACTTATTCTCAGATAGTGCTTGATGCGGTAGATAAATATTTCGGCGCGGAACAAAATATTATTGCAAATTCTGACAATGATGATATAATGAAGCCCATGAGAGATATAACTTTAGGATGGACAAATAAAGTAAAAGACGGGGAAATAATATCCCAAATGGAATATATTGTTGATGGAACAAATTATGTTGTAGATAATAACTTCGTATTATTTGAACATGATTATAAAGAAAACAATATAGCAAAATTACTATCGGAAAAATATGGAAAAGAAGTAAGACTATTGCCGAGAGTAGTATATCCTCAAAATGTTCAAATCCCTGATTATTTAATTGACGGTTCAAGATACGATTTGAAATCGCCAACAGGTTCCGGAAAAGACGTGCTAAGGGATATAATAAAAAAGAAAAAGCAACAGTCGCATAATTTTATTTATAATATTACTGACTGTCCTTTACCTTTCGAAGAAATAGAACGACAAGTGAATCAGATTTTTAAAGCTTCCAATACGAGATTTGTCGAGCAAATAGTTTTGGCGAACTATGACGAAGTGCTAAAGGTGTATTTAAGAAAATAGAAAAAAGCTGTTTATCCATCCGATCAACCACAAAAGTGGGATATAGTGGACAGTAAACAGCTCTTCTTAATTATTTTATATCACACTATTAGTAAAAAAGCAAGAGAATATATATTAAAATGTTATAAATAAGCATCCTTCGGGGTGCTTTTATTATGGGCAAATATATAACATAATATGATAATCAATGCATTCCGAAAGGGGTGCATTTTTTATATCCGTCTTTAAGCCCCGGCAGACGCTAAAGAACCGGGGAGAATAGACCGCTGACAGAACAGCGCAAAAAATGTATTCGGAGGAAAAACACATGAGAAAAGAAGAACTGATGAAGATTGAAGGAATGACCGAGGCACTTGCTGACAAACTGACAGCAGCATCGGCAGAGGAGCTTAAGGGATTCATCCCTAAGTCACGTTTTGACGAAGTGAACGAGGCGAAGAAAAACGCCGAAGCACTTATCAAGGAACGTGATAAACAGCTCGAGGAACTTAAAAAGGCTGCACCGGATTCGGAAGCCTTAAAGAAGCAGATTGAGGAGCTCCAGAAGACAAACACCGAGGCGAAAGACCAGTATGAAGCACGCATCAAGAAGATGCAGATTGACAATGCTATAAGCAATGCCTTAAGAGATGCAGGCGCAAAGAACGCAAAAGCGGCCATGGCACTGCTTACAGATCTCGACAAGGCAGAACTTGACGAAAAAGGCAATGTCAAAGGCTTAGCAGAGCAGATAAAGGCACTTCAGAAATCTGAATCATATCTTTTTGATGTACCACAGCAACAGCCGGCAGGAGCTGGCAAAGCCACTTTTGTAGGAGTAACACCCGGAGGAAACGGCGGTACCCAGACAAACGGTACCATCACAAAGCAGGATTTTGCAAAGATGTCCTACAAGCAGAAGGTGGAGCTCTACAACACTGACAAAGCCCTGTATGATTCATTACAGGCACAAACAGAATAATCAATGAAAGGAAAGGTAAAGAATTATGGCTCAGACAAAACTTACTAACCTGGTAAATCCCCAGGTCATGGCTGATATGATTTCAGCTACATTACCCAAGAAGATCAAGTTCGCACCTATCGCTAAGGTTGATACCACTCTTGCAGGACAGCCCGGCGATACCATCACAGTTCCTAAGTATGCTTACATCGGCGACGCAGAAGACGTAGCAGAAGGCGTACAGATGGGAACCACAGTTCTCAGCGCTTCAACAACCACTGCAAAGGTTAAGAAGGCAGGTAAGGCTGTAGAGATCACAGACGAGGCTGTTCTTTCAGCTTACGGTGATCCTATGGGAGAGACTTCCGCACAGCTCGCTATGTCTATCGCAGCCAAGGTAGACAACGACCTTTATGCAGAGCTCTTAAAGGCTTCACTCGTTTACGGCGCAAGCCCTGTAGCAGTTATCAACTATGCAGGTCTTGTTGCTGCAAACGCACTCTTTGAGGACGAGAGCGACACAGCGCTCAACAAGATTCTCTTTATCCATCCTGATCAGGAAGCAGACCTTCGTGTTGACTCGAACTTCATCGACAAGTCAAAGAGCGGCATGGACGTTATCATGACCGGTACCATCGGTATGATCTGCGGTTGCCAGGTAGTAAAGTCAAAGAAGGTTGTAAAGATCGGCTACGTTAAGTGTGCAGCTGGCGATTCAGGCGCTACAAAGATCGTTGCAGAATCTGCAACTCCCAGCACAGGCGAAGCTAAGCTTTCACAGCTTACCGCAGGTGCTTTCTGGGACGGAACCAACAAGGTAGTTTATACTCCCGCTGTTGATTCTTACGTTGCAGCTGTAACATATCCTTACTTCGTTAATCCTATCGTCATCGTTGACGTAGCAGACGCGAATGAGGATCCCGCAGCTGATAAGTTCGCTACAAGTACTCCCGCTCTTACCGTATACCTCAAGAGAGGCGTACAGGCTGAGTCTGACAGGGATATCCTTGCAAAGACCACAGTTGTATCGGCTGATGAGCACTATGCTACAGTTCTCAGCAATGACTCAAAGGTAGTTGTTGCTCAGTTCAAGGCTTCGTGATCGTGAGGTGATGGTATGCTGTTGAGAAGACGTTATCAGACGGTTGAAGAGGAAAAGCCTATAAATCCTACCCTTACAGAAGAAAAAGCCGAAAAAGCGCACGCAAATGATTCTGAGAGAGTATCTGAAAAGGCTGAGACCAAGAAACCCGAAGCAAAGAAAACTGCAAAGAAGAAATGATACCGGAGGGAGCCTTAAAAAGCTCCTCCCGGATTGGAGGCGGATATGTCAGTAATGGATAAAGCGACGACCATTGCAACGGTCAAAGCTAATCTGAACATCACGGGGACTGACAGGGATCTCCTTATTGGGGATATCTGGCAGAATACAGTGAACTATATCAACCAGGAAGGCGTTCCTGAGGAGCTTGAACCTTTTATTAGGGCAAAGACGAAGGGCGTTATAGATTATGAAACATCTTTTGGGACGGGACAGGTACTTGACGTAGCTTCCCAGACCGAGGGAGAGTGCTCATGGACCTATAACGTCTCCGGTACTTCCTCAAGGGATTCGGTATATGGTTTTTCCACCAGTGATTTCGGAAAGCTTAATGCGTTCAGAAAGCTGAGGTGGTGAGAATGCATCCGGTAGAGTCAAAATACAGTGGACTCTGTACCATTACAGAGATCACCAAGACTACCAGCCAGACCACGAACATCACTTCAACAACGGATACAGAGGTATGCAAGGACCAGCCGTGCAGGATGGTCGTTAAAAGCGTTCCTGCAACCGAGAACAAGAACGGAGCTTTTATGATGGCGAAGAACATAGTTCTACTGATGACACCTTCCATTACTGTAAAGCCCGGTTCCAAAGTCACGGTCACGCAGGAAGGAAGAACGGAGTATTTCAAAAGCTCCGGGATACCTGCCGTGTATCCGTCACATCAGGAGATATCGCTCGTAGAAGCTGAGAGGTGGGCATAATGGCAGTAGATTTCAGTGAATTTGAGAAATTCAAAGAGAAGCTTAAAGGAATAGAGAAGGAACTCCCCGAGTTCTTTGGGGGCTGCGCGAATGAGATAGGTGCCAGGCTCTTACGTGCCGCAAAGCAGAAGACTCCGGTAGGCATTTATCCTGCGGAATCGGGAAAGACCGGCGGCACACTCAGGAGGAACTGGAACGTCACAGAAGTGAAGCACACTTTAGGCGGATACACCCTGAATGTTATCAATAATACTGAATATGCGTCATATGTCGAATACGGGCACAGGCAGAATGTAGGGCAATTCATACCGGCACTCGGAAAAAAACTCAAGAAACCGTGGGTAGAAGGAAGGCACATGCTGACCGATTCCGTGAACGAGCTGAAACCTAAGGTAGACGGCATCACCGAAAAGCGCCTGAATACATGGCTGGAGGAAAAACTGAAATGATTAACGAGATACTTGAATCTATAGCGAAGAACCTCAGCTGTTATTCCGGCTATGAGGTTTATGTTGACGATATGGAGCAGGGAGTAACGGAACCCTGCTTCCTGCTTAAATTCATGAGAGCGGAGAGGACGCCCCAGCTCGAGGGAAGATACAGGATAAGGGCACACTTCCAGATAGTGTTCCTTGCCGGAACTGCGTCGGCAATCAACGATATGTCCGAATCCCTGCCTTTTGATGTTAAAAAGCTTGATGTGAGCGTGACGGAAGGCAAAGAGACGGTTACAAAGACACTCAATGCAGTGAACATGGAAACACATGCGGATACCGATGAACATACGCTTGTATGCTTGTTTGATTATCTGTGGACGGCTTACCTGGTCGAAGGAGATCCTGATTACATGCTCACAGCTACCATCGAAACGGAGGTAAAGAATGGCTAAGAACGAAAAGAAAGACGAGGCTCCCAAGGCTCTCAAGTTCCCTAAGGAGACCATCGCAAAAACAAAAAGATACCGTGACCGTGTAGACCTTGTTAATGCTCTTTTAGAGGATAACAAGGAATATACATTCGAGGAAACGGATGAAATCATAAAAATTTTTATGGAAAGAGAGGTAAAATAATATGCTCGGAGGCGGATATTTCACAACCCAGAACAAAGTTATCCCCGGCTCATATATCAACTTCGTATCTCTGAACAATGCAAGTGCAAACCTTGCTGACAGAGGCGTAGTGGCTATGGCTATGGAACTTAACTGGGGCGATGCTTCGAAGATCATCGAAGTAACCAATGAGACTATCACGAAGAACTGCTTCAAGGTATTCGGCTATGAGTACGGAGATGCTTCGCTGAAGGATATCAGAGAAGTTATGCTCCACGCTACAAAGCTTCTGCTTTACCGTCTTAACGGTGCAGGAAACAAAGCTACGAATACTTTCGGCGCTGCAAAATATGCAGGCACCAGAGGCAACGCCATTAAGACTGTTATCGCAGTGAATGCGGACGACAGTACCAAGTGGGATGTATCAACCTATGTTGACACCACGCTTGTTGATAAGCAGGTAGGCATTGCTTCAGCGGCTGCACTTGTCGATAACGATTATTTCGATTTCGATAAGACAGCTACACTGGCAGCTACTACAGGCACTTCGTGTACAGGCGGCACAAACAGTTCTGTTACCGGAACAAACCACAGCGACTTCATGGCACTTCTTGAGGAACAGACCTACAATATCCTCTGTACCACTTCCACTGACGGCTCTGTAAAGGCTCTTTATGTAGCATTCACAAAGCGTATGGTTGAAGAGTGCGGTATCAGGATCCAGGCTGTTCTCTACAACCAGGCAGCAGACCATGAGTGCATCATCAATGAAGCTACAGCTGCAAACCTCGTTCCCTGGCTTGCAGGTGCTGAGGCAGGCTGTGCTCTCAACAAGTCCCTCACCAACACAACATATGATGGTGAGAACACTATCAGCACATCCTATACCCAGTCACAGCTTGAGGATGCTATCAACGCCGGCAAGATCGTATTCCACAAGGTCGGCGATGCCTATAACGTATTAAGGGATATCAATTCACTTGTTACCCTTACCGACGACAAGGGCGCTGATTTCCAGTCAAATCAGACAATCCGCGTTATCAACCAGATTGGCAACGACATTGCAACGCTGTTCAACACCAGATACCTCGGCAAGGTTCCCAATGATGCCGAAGGACGCACCTCATTCTGGAGTGCATTGGTTGATTACTTCAACCAGCTCCGCCAGATGCGTGCTATCGAGGAGTTCACTGCGAATACCGATATCACCGTTGAAGCCGGAGAACAGAAAAACAGCGTGGTAGTTAATACCAATATTACACCGGTATCATGTATGGAGATCCTTTACATGACCGTTGTAGTTAGCTGAGAAAGGGGGATAGGATAATGCCTAATGCAAATATCATGAACGTTAACGACATCATGGCGGGAACAGGTGGTTCAGCTTATCTTGAGATAGCTGACGAGCGTTACTGCCTTTTCAACATTCAGAAGTAT
>JAEEGL015480352.1_pt1 | contig 12368 bp, 6 predicted proteins | sample 9134231 | NCBI WGS metagenome assembly JAEEGL01 (sample SAMN16246548, study PRJNA631951) | gut metagenome | biome: gut microbiome; feature: rumen; material: fiber-attached | host: Bos | place: Iran: Karaj | collected 2018-10 | reverse complement strand
GATGTCATCGTTGCCACTCCGGACATGATGGGCGAGTTAGGTAAGATGGGTAAGATCTTAGGCCCCAAGGGCTTAATGCCGAACCCGAAGACCGGAACCGTCACCATGGATCTGACCAAGGCCATTGACGAGATCAAGAAAGGTAAGGTAACTTACCGTACCGATAAGGAAGGCAACGTCGCCGTCATCATCGGCAAGACTTCCTTCTCCGATGACAAACTGGTAGAGAACTACAGAGCCATCTACGATGTCATCTTAAAGGCCAGACCGGCTGCCGTTAAGGGAACCTACATGAAGAATGTCGCCATGAGCGCTTCCATGTCCCCGTCCATCCGGATCGACCACGCTCTGTAAAAAACACATTTAAATTATTTTGAACAATATACCATAGACAGTAACGGCCGCGTTGGCTTAAAAAGGTTACCGAGGTAAAAGTTGGATTACTTTAGCCCTCTTTGTCTGTGATGATGAGGGCTTTGTTCATACAACGGTATATTGGCAATATAAAAGAAAGGAAAGGACATTATGAACCAAACTGTACTGGAACAGAAAAAGCAACTGGTCTCTGAACTGGCTGACAAGATTGGCAATGCCGGTTCAACAGTAGTTGTTGAGTACCGTGGTCTGACTGTCGCTGAACTCACTGAACTGCGCAAACAGCTGCGTGAGGAAAATGTTGAATTCGGCGTCTACAAGAACACCATGGTTCAGCGTGCCGTCGACCAGCTGGGAATGAACGAGCTCGATGAGACCCTCACCGGCCCGAACGCCTTCGCAACTTCCGCTGATGAAGTCGCCCCCAGCCGCATCTTATGCAAGTTCGCTAAGAAGCACGACAAGCTGATCGTCAAGTCCGGTATCGTAAGCGGCAAAGTCGTCAATGCTGACGAGCTGAAGGCATTATCAACCTTACCGAATAAGGAAGGCATGATCGCCATGCTGTTAGGCTGCTTACAGTCACCGATCCGCAAGTTCGCTGCAACCGTTAAGGCGATTGCCGACAAGGATGAAGCACCCCAAGCCAATTAAGTAATAGGAGGAAAATACCATGGCAAAAGTTACTAATGAAGAAATCATCGCTACTTTAAAAGAAATGACCATCCTCGAGATCAATGATCTGGTAAAGGCCATCGAGGAAGAATTCGGTGTCACTGCCGCCGTCATGGCTGCTGGCCCCGCTGCTCCGGCTGAAGAAGCTGGCCCGGCTGCTGGTCCGACCGAAGTTGATGTTTACCTGAAGGAAGTTGGCCAGACCAAGATCGCCGTCATCAAGGCTGTCAAGGAAGCCACCGGCTTAAGCTTAATGGAAGCTAAGCAGATCGTTGACAAGTGCGCTCCGGATGCACCGGCCCTGATCAAGGAAAAGGTCAAGGTTGAAGACGCTGACGCCTGGAAGCAGGCCATCGTTGAAGCCGGCGGCGTTGTCGAATTCAAGTAAGATCGAATATTCAAGGCATTAATTGCGACAGGCAAGGCCGAATCTGAGCATTCGGCTTTTGCCTGCTTAATGGGAGGGGTAGACATGGAACATTATTTCACTAATAACCCTCAGAAAAAGGAAAACCGAAAGGAAATAAGCTTTCGGTTTTTGGCTCATTTGGAAACCTTTGTTTCCGACGACGGCGTCTTCTCCAAGGACAGCCTGGACTTCGGCTCCCGGCTGTTACTGGAAACGCTGATGAATGAAGAAGTATCCGGCTCTTTGCTGGATCTGGGCTGCGGGATCGGCTACATCGGCATCATGCTGAAGAAGTACTTCCCGGCCATTGAACTGACAATGAGCGACGTCAATGAAACGGCTGCGGCCCTGACTGAGGAAAACAGCCGGCGCTATCAGCAGACTAACCGCGTACTGGTATCGGATGGGTTTGCAGGGATCACTGATCATTTTGACATCATCGTCTCCAACCCGCCGATCCGCACCGGCAAGAAGGTCATCTATGAGCTGTTCGCCCAGAGTATTGAACATCTGAAGCCTTCCGGAAGGCTTTATCTGGTCATCAGACAGAAGCAGGGAGCCGAGAGCGCTCTGCGCTATCTGCGCACCTTAAACCCTAATGCGCAGGTAATTGAAAAAAAGAACGGTTATTGGATTATATTGGTAAACAATTGTTTGACATGATGCTTGCGTTTTGTTATCATATATAATTGCAATAAAATGGGTTAATATCCGGTTTTTAACCCATGTAATATTTTGGAAAGGGTGTTGTTATGAGCAAAGAAAATACCTACCGCCTGGTTCAAAAAGGCAAGAAAGCGGTACGTAGAGACTATTCAAAGGTCAGCGGAACCCTGGAACTTCCAAACCTCGTTGAGATCCAGACCAAGTCATTCGACTGGTTCAAGAATGAGGGCATCAAGGAAGTCTTTGAAGAAATCTACCCCATCAAGAGTACCAACGGATTCATAACCCTTGAGTTCCTCGATTATCAGTTTGCGGAACCCACTCACAGCGTCAATGAATGTAAAACCAGAGAGCTGACCTATTCAGCTCGTTTAAACACGACAATGAAGCTGACGATCAGGGACCAGCAGACCGGTGAGATCATTGAAAAGGAACCCGAGAAGGTCTTCCTTGGTGAATTCCCGATGCTTACCCCAACGGGAACCTTCATCATCAACGGTGCCGAGAGAGTCATCGTTTCCCAGATCGTCAGATCACCTGGCGCTTATTTCGCCCAGGACGTCGAGGAGAAGACCGGCAAGGACATTTATACATCTGAACTGATCCCGGCCCGGGGAACCTGGCTGGAATTCATGACCGACTCCAAGAAATCAGCTCTGGGCCGGATCATCAACATGTCCGTGGACAGAAAGAGAAAGATCCTTTCCACCATTCTGTTCAAGGCCATTGGCCTTTCCCTGAACATAGAGAAGGGCGAAGACACGCTGGACGATGAAGGTGTGAAGAAATTCATGGAAGCCATCGGCCTGCCTGTCTATGACCTCGATGTTGAGCAGGAACAGCGGGAATTCCTGAGCGATTACCTGCTGCTGTTCACCGGCATCTTCGGCAACTACGAAGAAGTCGTCAACACCCTGGTCGCCGATAAGATCAAGACCACCGACGAATCTCTGAAGGCCATTTATGAGAACCAGAGATCCGACGATATCCATACTGTCGAAGGCGCCAAAAACCTGATGAATGCCAAGTTCTTCGATGCCCGTCGCTATGACCTCAACAAGGCGGGCCGTTACAAGACCGGTAAGAAGCTGGGTGCCTATGCCCGGGCCAAGGACCGCTATCTCGCCAACGATCTGCTGGATGAAAACGGTAAGGTCGTCGTCAGGAAAGACACCCTGGTCGACAAGAACGTCCTGGCCACCATCAGGCAGACCCTGGACAAGGGCCTCAACATGATCGCCCTGCCTCAGGAATACGAGTTCTCTCATCCCGATGCCGTCAGCGCTCCGTTAACCAATGGCATTGGCCTGAAAGGCCGTGTCCTCGCCGAGACCGTCAAGGTCGGTGACAATACCTTTGAACAGGGCACTGTTCTGACTGAGGATGACATCAAGGCAATCTCCAGAAGCCGCAGCCTGAAGGAAATTTCCGTTTACGGCGGCATCATTGCCCAGTCAGTCAGACTGACAGCAGACAATGTCTCCTCCGTGCTCAACTACGGCGGCAGACTGTACTGCTTCGGCCGTCTGCAGGACGAGACCGGCGCGGATGTGCTGGATAAGGATGGCGAGCTGATGGTCAGCCGCTACATCCCCGACACGGAGCAGCCGATTCTGACCAACGCCATGCGTCAGGCCATCGTTGCCGACGTCAAGGCCGGTAAGAACTATGTTCTCCATCTGGTCGGAGCTGCCTGCCAGATCCTGTATGTCAAGAACCACATTGAAGATACTGAGGCCGTCAAGGTCGTCGGTACTGATCCGCTGACCCTGAAGAAGACCATCATCATCTCCGACATGTACGCTCAGTATTCCTACATGCTTAACATGACTGATGAAGTCGGCAGCGTTGATGATGTCGACCAGCTGGGTAACAAGAGAATCAGAACCGTCGGTGAGCTGATCCAGAATCAGTACCGCATCGGTTTCTCCCGTCTGGAAAAGAACGTCAAGGAAAAGATGTCCATTTCCGATGTTTCCACCATCACGGCACGCAACCTGACCAACATCAGGTCGCTGACCATGGCGGTCAAGGAGTTCTTCTCCTCATCACAGCTGTCCCAGTTCATGGACCAGCAGAACCCGCTGGCTGAGCTGACCAACAAGCGCCGTATCTCCGCCTTAGGACCCGGCGGTCTGACCAGAGAAAGAGCCGGCTTTGAAGTCCGTGACGTTCATGCCACTCACTATGGCCGTATCTGCCCGATCGAGACACCGGAAGGACCCAACATCGGTCTGATCAACTACCTGACCTCCTACGCCAAGATCAACGAATATGGCTTCATCCAGACCCCGTACCGCAAGGTCTTCCATGAGGGTGACCGCTTCCGGGTTTCCGATGAAGACATCGTCTACATGTCCGCTGACGATGAGATGGATTACGTCATCGCCCAGGCCAACGAAGTGAAGGACGGCTACCTGTTCAATGATCAGTGTGTCTGCCGTTATCAGACGGAAACCGTCATGATGCCCAGAGAAGAAGTCGAACTGGTCGACGTCTCCCCGAAGCAGATCATCTCGGTCGCTGCCGCCTGCATCCCCTTCCTGGAAAACGACGACGCTTCCCGTGCCTTGATGGGCGCCAACATGCAGAGACAGGCCGTGCCGCTGTTAAAGCCGCATTCACCCAATGTCGGTACCGGCATGGAATACTACATTGCCCGCGACGCCGGCAGCGCGCTGGTAGCCGAGAAGGACGGCATCGTCAAGTACGTTGATGCCTGCCGCATCGTTACCGAGCTGGATGGCGAGGAGACGGAATACGAACTGATCAAGTTCCGCCGCTCCAACGCCGGCACCTGCATTAACCAGACCCCGATCGTCAAGGTCGGTGAAATGGTCGAAAAGGGCGACGTCATCGCTGACGGTCCGTCCATGGAAAACGGCGAGCTGGCCCTGGGCCAGAACGTCAAGATCGCCTTCATGACCTGGAACGGCTACAACTACGAGGATGCCGTCATCATGTCCGAAAGGATGGTCAAGGAAGACATCTTTACTTCCATTCACATTGAAGAGTACTCCATCGAGTGCCGTACTACCAAGCTGGGCGACGAAGAGATCACCCGCGACATCCCCAACGTGGCTGAAGCCGCGGTCCGCAATCTGGACTCTCACGGCATCATCATGAAGGGCGCGGAAGTGCGCGAAGGCGACATCCTGGTCGGCAAGGTCACCCCGAAAGGCCAGTCCGATTCCTCACCGGAAGAAAAGCTGCTGTTTGCCATCTTCGGTGAGAAGAGCAAGGAAGTCAGAGACAACTCTCTGAAGGTTCCTCATGGCGGCGCCGGCATCGTCCAGTGCATCAAGAGATTCACCAGAGCTGAGCATCCTGAACTCTCTCCGGGTGTCAACGAGATCATCAAGGTCTACATCGTCCAGAAGCGTAAGATCTCCGAAGGCGATAAGATGGCCGGCCGTCACGGCAACAAGGGCGTCATCTCCAAGATCCTGCCTCAGGAAGACATGCCTTACATGGCCGACGGCACCCAGATCGACATCATGCTCAACCCCTTCGGTGTTCCTTCCCGTATGAACATCGGTCAGGTTCTGGAGATCCATCTGGGTCTGGCTGCCGAAAAGCTGGGCTGCAAGTTTGCGACCCCGGTCTTTGACGGCATCAACAACGAAGAACTGATGAGCATTCTGAAGGAAGCCGGATCCACTCCGGACGGCAAGGTCCAGCTGTTTGACGGCCGCACCGGCGAGCCTTTCGACGAAAGAGTCGCGGTCGGCGTCATGTACATGATCAAGCTGGCCCACATGGTCGACGACAAGCTGCACGCCAGAGCCACCGGCCCGTATTCACTGGTTACCCAGCAGCCCTTAGGCGGCAAGGCCCAGAACGGCGGCCAGCGTTTTGGAGAAATGGAAGTGTGGGCTTTAGAGGCCTATGGCGCGGCCAACACCCTGAACGAGATCCTGACGGTCAAGTCGGACGACGTCATCGGCCGTACCAGGACCTATGAAGCCATCATCAAGGGCAAGCCGATCCCGAAACCGACGGTCGGTGAGTCATTCCGCGTTCTCGTTCATGAACTGCAGGCCCTGGCTCTCGACGTCCAGGTCTTCGACAAGGACGGCAAGGCGATGGACATTTCCCAGAACGACGACGACAACCGCAACCTGGCGGCTCCGGTAATGCCGGAGGAGCAGGCTGAGGAGAAGCCGGAAGCTCAGGAAAACGTCAACGACAACATCGAATCACTGCCGGAAGCCATCGTCGGCTTTGATGATGAAGAAATGAATTAGGAGGTGCCCGAATGAATATCAACAATGTAGCATCGGTTAAGATCGGCTTAGCCTCTCCTGATACAATCGTGGAATGGTCAAGAAGATACCGTGACAAGGATCCCAACAATAAGGATGAGAGAAACATCATTGAAGGCATCGTCACCAAGCCTGAGACCATCAACTACCGTTCGCAGAAACCCGAAAAGGGCGGTCTGTTCTGTGAAAGAATCTTCGGACCGGCCAAGGACTGGGAATGTTCCTGCGGAAAATACAAGAAAGTAAGATACAAGGGCATCTTCTGCGACAAGTGCGATGTCATGATCACCAGAAGCTCCGTCAGAAGAGAGTGGATGGGACGCATTGAACTGGCCGCTCCGGTCGCCCATATCTGGTACCTCAAGGGTACCCCCAGCCGCATTGCCTTACTGCTGGACGTCGCTCCCAAGCAGCTGGAAGAAGTCGTATACTTCGTCAACTGGATCGTTACCGACCCCAAGAACGTTGCCGAACTGACCTACAAGCAGGTCATCTCCACGGCCAGATACCGTGAGCTGAGAGAGCAGTACGGCTCATCAGCCTTCACGGCGATGATCGGCGCTGCCGCCATCCGGACTCTGCTGGAGAACGTTGACCTGGAAAAGGAATACGGCGATCTGACGGCTCAGCTGGAAAACGCCCAGGGCGAAAAGCGCAAGAAGCTGATCAAGAGGCTTGATACCATCAATGCCTTCCGTGAATCCGGTCAGCGTCCGGAATGGATGATCCTGACCAAGCTGCCGGTCATACCGCCAGATCTGCGTCCGATGATGCAGCTGGACGGCGGCCGGTTCGCCACCAGTGACCTCAATGACCTTTACAGAAGAGTCATTACCCGTAACAACCGCTTACAGAAACTGCTGGATCTGGGCACGCCTTCCATCATCGTGCAGAACGAGAAGCGTATGCTTCAGGAAGCCGTCGATGCTCTGATCGATAACGGCCGCCGCTCCAAGCCGGTCACCGGCGCGGGCAACCGGGCCCTTAAGTCGCTGTCTCACACCTTAAAGGGTAAGCAGGGACGCTTCAGACAGAACCTGTTAGGCAAGCGTGTTGACTTCTCCGGACGTTCCGTCATCGCGGTCGGACCGGACCTGAAGATGAACCAGTGCGGTATTCCCCGCGAGATGGCTCTGCAGCTGTTCAAGCCCTTTGTCATCAATGAACTGGTCTTCCAGGAAATCTCCACCAACCCCAAGAGTGCCGAAAAACTGATCGACCGTCAGGATCCCCGGATCTGGGACGTCGTCGAGCAGGTCGTCAACGGTCATCCGGTCTTACTGAACCGGGCACCGACCCTGCACCGTCTGGGCATTCAGGCCTTCATGCCCAAGCTGGTCGAAGGCCGGGCCATCCGTCTGCACCCGTTAGTCTGTACGGCTTTCAACGCCGACTTCGACGGTGACCAGATGGCTGTCCACGTTCCCCTGTCTGAGGAATCCTGCGCTGAGGCCAAGATTTTGATGCTGGGCTCCAACAACATCCTGGGACCCAAGGACGGCAACCCGATCGTCACGCCGTCTCAGGACATGGTCCTGGGTAACTTCTATCTGACCATGGAAGAGACCAAGGCGGAATTCTTTGACGAAGCTGCCAGACTGAGAGAACTGGGCGATGAGCGCAGCGCTGAACTCTGGGAGACCTTTGGCAATTCCGAAGGCCGCATCTACAAGGACATTGACGAGGTCATGATGGCCTATGATACCAAGCAGACTCACCTGCATACCCGTATCGCCATCCGCGCCAAGTCATTGCACAAATACGATCCGAAGTACGAGACCGATGATCCCGCTCTCAATCCCTATCACCTGAGGAACTTCTTCACCAGGGAACAGAATGAGAAATACCTGATCACCACGGTCGGCAAGCTGATCTTCAACCAGATGTTCCCGGATGACTTCCCCTATGTCAACGAAGTCAAGGGCGACTGGAACAAGAAACTGCCTGATGAGTATTTCGTTGATTACGGTACCGACATCCCGCAGTACATTGCCGACATGCCGGTCCACAGCCCGGTCCGCAAGAAGGATCTGGGCATGGTCATCGGTGAGGTCTACAGCCGTTACGCCAATGACGAGAACCCCGATGATCCCCATGTTTCCGTCTACTTTGACCGCATCAAGGATAACGGCTTCAAGTTCTCCACCGTCGCTGGCATGACCATCTCCCTGGACGACATCAAGGTCGCTCCCAACAAGGAAAAGTATGTCGAAGAAGGCAAGGAGAGAGCTTCACGGCTGATGAGACTGCACAAGAGAGGCTTACTCACCGAGCAGGAATGGGAAAAGCAGCTGATGGACCTCTGGGACGGCATCAAGAACCGCATCGGTGATGAACTGATGGATTCGCTGCCCAAGAAGAACCCGATCAACATGATGTCCGTTTCCGGTGCCCGTGGTAACAAGTCTCACTTCACCCAGCTGGCCGGCATGCGCGGTCTGATGGGTAAGCCGACTCAGGCCAAGAGCGCCAAGGGTTACCAGTCAACCATCATCGAGGTTCCTATCTACTCCAACTTCCGTGAAGGTCTGAACGTAAGTGAATTCTTCATCTCCTCTCACGGTATCCGTAAGGGTCTGACCGACACCGCCTTAAAGACCGCCTCCTCAGGCTATCTGACCAGAAGACTGGTCGACGTAGCTCAGGACGTCGTGGTCGGTGAGGGCGACTGCGGTACTTCCGAAGGTTACGAGATCGCTGAGATCATGGACCGCAAGGAGAAGACCACCATCGAAAAGCTCTATGACCGTCTGGTCGGCCGCTACGCCTATGAGGACATCTTTGACCCCAATACCGGCGAACTGATCGTCTCCACCGGCGAAAAGAGCGAACTGATCGGCGATCTGAAAGACATGCTCGAAGTGCTGACTGATAAGGCTGCCGACGAACAACTGAAGGCTGCCGTCAAGTCCGTCATCTACACGGCCATGGACGGTGACTACCTGTCCTGCCAGGAGACCGCCGAACTGGATGAAAGCATTGAAAACATGCTGGAAGCTCTGGGCGAAGCCATCAATGAAGGCGAAACCGAGCGCAGTCTGGAACTGACGGCTCAGCTGCAGGAACTGGTCAGAGAGAGAAACAACATCACCAGAAAGGTCGGCTTCATCGACGAAAAGAAGGCCAGACAGATCGTGGACAGCGGCATCACCAAGGTGCTGATCAGAAACGCCTTTGTCTGCCAGTCTGAATACGGTGTCTGCCGCAGATGTTACGGACGCAACATGGCTACCGGCAAGTACGTCGAAAACGGCGAAGTCGTCGGTATCATGGCGGCCCAGTCCATCGGCGAACCGGGCACTCAGCTGACCATGCGTAACTTCCATACCGGCGGCGTTGCCAATGCCGGCGGCGACATCACTCAGGGTCTTCCCCGTGTTGAAGAACTGTTTGAGGCCAGATCACCCAAGCATCCGGCTGTAATCGCCAAGGTATCTGGTGAGATCACCGCCATTGAGGAACTGGATAACGATGCCGGACGCCGGATCACCATCACCAACGAACAGGGTGAGCAGATCGAGCACAAGACCGACAGCACGCAGACCATTAGAGCCTGGTGGCAGGTCGGTTCCCACATCGAAGCCGGCGACAAGCTGACCGAAGGTCAGGTCAATCCCAAGGAACTGATAGCCGTGGCCGGTGTCAATGCCGTCCAGGACTACATCCTCAAGGAAGTCAAGAAGGTTTACGCCTCCCAGGGTATCGACATCTCCGACAAGCACCTGGAGATCATGATCTGCCAGATGCTCAGGAAGGTCGTTGTCGAGGAAGGCAACGATACCGGACTGACCAAGGATTCCACCATCTCCAAGGCCCGCATCACCGAGATCAACAAGCAGGTTCTGATCAGCGGCGGCGAACCGGCCAAGTTCAAGCCGTATCTGCTGGGCATTTCCAAGTCCTCCGTTGAGACTGACTCCTGGCTGTCAGCCGCTTCCTTCCAGGAAACCACCAAGGTCCTGACCGAAGCTGCCGTCAAGGGAAAGGTCGATACTCTGAAGGGCTTAAAGGAAAATGTCATCATCGGCAAGATGATCCCGGCCGGCACCGGCTGCGAAGCGGAGAGAGAATCGACGCTGCAGATCCGGGAACTGGCGGATGAGATGAAAGAGGAAAAGGCTTCCCGTCTGAGCAAGGAAGATGAAAAGAAGGCCAAGGAAATGGATGACTTCATCAATGAAGTTATGTCCGGCGGCGGTGATTCGCTGCTGGAACAGGCCCTGGCCGCTGACATCATGTCCGGCGACAGCGATGATGCCTTTGACGATTAATTAACGGAAAACAGTGGCAGGTTCAAATGCCACTGTTTTTTTGTGCGTAGAGGAGGTTGCGTCTGTTACGGCTGAGTTGAGTTTTTCCCACAGCCTGACTTTCAGCCTTAAGACCCTGAGACCTTAAGGGAACCGGCAGGCCATGTGCTACAATATGTATAAATAACAGGAGGTCGGCATGGAAAAAGTCAGGACGCTGGAAGAGCAGTACTTTTGCCGCTATCAGCTCAAACCGCAGAATCTGGAGACTTATGGCTTTACCCGTCAGGGGGATTGCTGGGTTTACCGCTGTGTGATGATGAAGGGGGCTTTCCGGGCGGAGATATATCTGTATGATCAGGGCAGGATCTATGGCCGGGTAATGGAAACGGATCTGGAAGAGGAATATGTCAATTTCCGGCTGCCGGCAATCGGCGAATATGCGGGAAAGGTCAAGGAAGAATACCTGCAGGTATTACAGTCGATCAGGGACAGCTGCTTTGAAAGACAGCCTTTCCTGCTGTCCCAGAGCAATCGCATAACCAATATCATCAAAACAGAATTCGGCGTGGAACCGGAGTTCCTCTGGGAGCGATCTGAAGGGCTTGGGGTGTTCCGAAATCACCGAAGCGGTAAGTGGTTCGCCATCATCATGAACGTCGACAGAAGCCTTCTGGAGCCCTCAGAGAGCGGCGAAACCGAGGTCATGAATGTTAAACTTGATGAGCAGGTGAGCGAAGCTCTGAAGATCCCGGGTATCTATCCGGCTTATCACATGAGCAAGAAGAACTGGGTGACCATACAACTCAATGAAACCCTTAGCGATCAAAAGATCATGGAGATGATACGCCTCAGCTATCAGCCTGTGAAAGCCAGCCGGAAGTGGCTGATCCCCGCCAATCCGAAGTATTATGACATAATTGGCGCCTTTGAGCGCAGCGAAGTCATTGACTGGAAACAGTCCAGTAACATCCTGCCGGGCGATATCGTTTACATGTATGTCGGTTCGCCGCATTCGGCAATCCTGTTCAAGTGTGAGGTGCTGGAGACGGACATTCCCTATGATTATGCCGATGAGAACCTGACGATCAGGAAATTGATGAAGATAAGGCTGTTAAGGCGTTATGAACCGGACCGCTTCAGTTTTGCGGTATTGAACAGCCATGGCGTAAAGGCCGTTCGGGGACCCCGGGGGATCCCGGAAAGTCTGGTTACAGAGCTGGAAAAAGAGTAAAAGCATACCGGAAAACATGGGCAAAAAGGCCGGAAACTGATCAGGTTTTCCGGCCTTTTTGACGCCTGAAAGAGGTGTAAACGCTCTCATTTTGGACGCTGAACAGAAATTTAAAAACTGTTGAAAAAACATCGAAAAAAGATGTCAAAAAAAGTTAAAAAGTTATTGACAGTAGTTTTGGATGTGGTATTATAAATAAGCACTGTCGCAGACGGTGAATCGTTCTTTGAGAAACAAACAGAAAGTACACGTCAATAACGAAGAGTGTCATTGAGACACGAATAAAAACGGAAAAACAAAAAGAGTTATAATCAAACGGAGAGTTTGATCCTGGCTCAGGATGAACGCTGGCGGCGTGCCTAATACATGCAAGTCGAACGAGAGCGACCAGCTTGCTGGTCAATCGAGTGGCGAACGGGTGAGTAACACATAAACAATCTGCCCTGAAGACTGGGATAACGTAGGGAAACCCACGCTAATACCGGATAGGCAGT
>JAEEGL016574876.1_pt1 | contig 12369 bp, 10 predicted proteins | sample 9134231 | NCBI WGS metagenome assembly JAEEGL01 (sample SAMN16246548, study PRJNA631951) | gut metagenome | biome: gut microbiome; feature: rumen; material: fiber-attached | host: Bos | place: Iran: Karaj | collected 2018-10 | reverse complement strand
TTTGCAGATATGGCGAATCATTCACCTGAGGAGATAAAAGAGATAAGAGAAAACCTTTTAAAATACTGTGGTTTAGATACGTTCGCAATGGTAAAAGTCTTGGGCAAACTTAAAGAAATTGTACAGTAAATGAGTACTTTTACTCGTGTATTCAATAGATTAAGGAGGGCTGTAAATGGAAGACAGGGATTTTTTTGAAGTATATAGTGAGGAGAACATAAGCCTTGATGGATATATCAGTGAGGGCTCTCTGCGACTCAAATCTGAAGTGTACGGGAAAGGGTATAGTAGTGAGAAAAACTATGTTTTTTCTGTAGAGGATACCAATAAACTGTTTTCGATAATATCTTTTGAGGATTTTATAGAATCTTGCCAAAAGGGCCATCTTGAGTGGATGGAAGGGTTTTTGAAAGAAAACGGTATCGAACCCGGCACATTTACCTTTTGATATAGTTGGAACCTATAGTCTATCTTGTATAAACGTGTGTTGAATGACAGCATAAGGAGAGATTAGCTATGAGTACCTTTGAATCAGAACTGAAGAAATCTTTGCACAGAAACCTTCCGCAAAGCCAGGAAAATGTATGGTCAAAAAGGATGGAAGGTGCATTGGTTAAAAGCGAGGAAACCGTACCTCACGAATATGTAACTATCATTGTGGATAGCAGCATAAATAAAGATGATTATGTTGTTATATCAGAACGGATTTATAAGATAATCAAACATGATGCGTTTTACAGATGGTCAAAATACAGGGTTATTCTATGGAATAACAATGAGTTTACGATGATATCAAAGCCCAAGATACAGGTAAGTCATGTGAAGGATTGTCTGAAAGAACTTGACTTAGGAAATGGTAATAATGGTACCTGGGAAACGTTTTGGGAGTTATATAGACCCCATAAAAAAGCAGGAAGAGTCATCATGCTGACCACTTCAAAAGCAATTGAATCGTTGAGAGAATCAAATCCGAAAGGGATAAAAAACCTTGTAATAACATATTGTGGGAATTTCGAGAGTAAATTGGTACAAAAGATATCAGAAATCACTTGCATAGCATATGTTGAACAAAAGGGAGAGCTTACTTTGGATGATTCTGAGGAGAAATAATTGATAGAATTTTTTTATAATAACACGGAGGTATAGTAATGAATTCGTATGATCCTAGAACCAATAGGCGTATAACAGCACATTATAATAATGAGATTTCACTCTGGAAAAATGTTCAAAACAAAGATCGTGCAGAAGAGATATTTTGGTTTTGGATTGCAGAGCTTTTATCGTTTTGTTTTAATCTTGTCGGTGAGATGCCCTCTTCTTATATGAGTGACTGCATGGGAGTTATATCACGTAAAATCGTGGAAACCCCACCGTGTGATGGGATTGAAAAAGCGGTGATGGATTTGAACCCTGTATACAAGGATTATCAGGCAAAATTTGGGATCACAGATATATACGACGATTGTGGCGAATTTTATAAGGAATTGAACGAAAGTGATGATGAATACTTAAAAGAACAGATTGTTCTTATTATGTCAGACTATATTAAGTTTGTGGCTCCGTTCGCAATTAAGGAGGCAAAAAAATGGATGTCTGTTTACCGAAGTGAAGCAATCACAGAGGAAGGCTGGATGGTAATAGAGACGAGATACAAGTATTATCTTGAAAACTATAAGAGCTTGATAAAACGACTTAAGAAATAGAGAGCCTGTTCTTCTGCAATAGTGATTATAGGGGGTATGTATTTAAATGTACGGAACCGGAACCAAGAAAATGCTTATGATGATGATCCTAGATATACTTAAGAAGTATTCCGATGAGAACCATCATCTTACACAACAGGAGATAATGCGGCTTCTTAAAAGCGAATATGGCATGGCTTGCGATAGAAGATCTGTCAAAGCCAACGTAGAAGCACTTAAAGAGATGGATTATGACATTGTCATGGAAAACGGATATGCGCTTGTTGGGCGTGAGTTTGATGATGCCGAACTTCGAATGCTTATAGATTCGGTATTATTCTCTAAGAATATTACTGGAACGCAATCAAAACGTTTAATAGACAAGCTTAAAAGTTTTGGTAATAAGTATTTTGAAGCAAAAGTATCTCATGTGGCGTCATCTTCATATCTTTCAAGGACAGACAATAAGCAGGTCATGTACACAGTTGGGGCGCTTAATGATGCCATAGATGGAAAGAAAAAAGTGAAGTTCCGCTATACGAGTTATGGAACGGATTTTAAACTTCATGACAGAGGCAAGGAATATGTTGTGAATCCCTATCAGATGATTGCATCTAACGGCCATTATTACCTTCTTGGGAACCTTGATTGGTTTGATGACATCTCATATTACAGGATTGAGAAGATTACGAATGTGGAGATCCTGGACGATAAAGTTAAATCCATGAAAGAGGTTAAAGGATTAGAGAATGGTCTTAATCTTCCCAAGCATATGGCAGAACATATATATCTGTTCTGTGGTGAAAGTATACCGGTTAAACTTCGGTGTTCTTCAAATTCGATAGATACACTTGTTGATTGGTTTGGAAAAGATATAAGAGTACTAGAAGAAAAGGATGGAGAGATCCTTGTACGAGTTGTTTGCAGCGAATATGCTATTCATTATTGGGCCTTACAGTATGGACCATATTTCGAGGTTGTAGAGCCCAAGGCTATCAGAGATCGTTTGAGGGAAGATATCAATAAGATGGCAGAAAAGTATAAAGAATAACTATTAGCCTTTTTTGCGCTTTAGAGAGATTGATGTTGTTTTTTGTGAACGCATCAATCTTTTTTATGTTCAGAAATATGTACATACACTCGTGCTATACATATTATAGCGAGGTTATTTAAGGAGACTATTCATAGAAAAGTGAGGTTGATCATGAATTATTATGAGTTGTGTGTCAAGTTTAATAGGCGAGAAGGCGTTTTCTGGAGTACAGATGAATTGTTGCCATTTCCTGATAAAAGGGAAGACAACGAGAAGAAGTTTTATAAGAACCTCTGCAACGAGATAAACGAGCAATTTGATATGGATGCTGATAGAAGAACAAACGCATATGCATATTATGCCGAAGAGGGAGTTATCAAATTCATTTATGAGGCGGATCTGGATGAGTTAAAAAAAGACTCTGTAAGAAAAAGAATCAGAGAGATGTTTAAAGATAGGTATGGTCAGGTCGATATATCTATGTCAAAGGCAAAAGAGATTACCTGTGAATCGTACTTTCGATTTGGACACAATGCAGAAAAAAAGAACTATATTGATGACTTTGATGATAGGGATATAGACATTTTTCGGGATGATCGACACCCATACGTTGTTAAAGAGGAAATGATTCCTGATAAGGATTACAGTAAGGAAAAACTTACAAATCAAGCTAGTGAATACTTGGCAGACGACACATTTCTTAAAGAAATAGAACGAATTTACTCCGGAGAAAATGAGAAGAAATACTATGGTAATCCTGTGCATTATTTGTTAAGTGTGACAAGCAGTGGTTCCGTCAGCAATATGATTGCAACGCTGGGGAGTGCTTTATACGCGAACAAGAGAGTAATAGGGAGGCGCATAACAAGATTAAGCGAGATAGAGGAAACCTGTTATAACGAAGATGAATTTGAACAATCTATCGCTAGGAGTGGAGGAAATATAACTGTAATTGAGTTGGATGGATCTTATGAGGACCACGGTAATTATGCCAGTGCCTATCATGAAGTAATAGATTACATTGATAAACTCTTTAGAAAATATCAAAGAAATACATTATTTGTTTTTGTGAAGAATCTGGAACATCCCGGATTTGCTGATACCCTTATCGGAAAGATAACTGACAAAGCCAGGATCGTAGAGATTAAAGAAGGCGGAGGAGATGCAGATAGTATCCTTCAATATATAGAAAAGGTTGCTAACAAGGAAGGGCAACCGATTAATAAAGCCGAAATCAAAAAGGCTCTTGGAAACAGGAAGTTCTATAAAGTTGGCGAAGCGCATGAAATATATAATCGGTGCTTCAGCAATGCGCTTATGTACAGCGTTTATAAAGCGTATAAGTCATGCTTATATCTTAAGCCGGATGAAAAGAAAAAAGAATCCGAACCATACGAAGAATTACGGAAAATGATTGGACTGACTGAGGTTAAGAAAATTGTGGATTCTGTGATAAATAATGCCAGGATCCAGAAAATCAGAAGTGATAAAGGTATGGATTCATTTAAAACATCACTCCACATGGTATTTACAGGTAACCCCGGATCAGCCAAGACCAGTGTCGCTAGGCTTTTGGCTCAAATACTTGCGAAAGAGAACATCATTGATAAGGCAGATGTTGTCGAGTGTGGAAGAGGAGATCTTGTTGGTAGGTTTGTAGGCTGGACGGCAAAGGAAGTGAAAACTAAATTCAGACAAGCAAAAGGGGGGATACTGTTCATTGATGAAGCGTATTCTCTTGTAGAGCATTGGGAAGGTTCTTATGGTGATGAAGCGATAAACACAATCGTTCAGGAGATGGAAAACCACAGAGATGACGTAATAGTGATATTTGCTGGATATCCAGAGAAAATGAAGGAGTTCCTTGACAGGAACGAAGGATTAAGAAGTCGTATCGCATTTCATATAGACTTTCCCGATTATAATCCGGATGAGTTGATGCAGATATTGCAGCTCATGGCTGATCAAAAGGGGCTTTCCCTTGATGTGGGTGTTGAAGAAAAGTGCATGGAAGTGTTTAAAAGAACGGCAAAACAGAAGGATTATGGTAATGGGCGTTTCGTCCGTAATCTTCTTGAACAGGCCATGCTGGCTCAATCGAACAGATTGGCAATGGGATATAAGAACAGCAGAATAGGCCGAAAGGCTCTGCTCACGCTAAAACCAGAAGATTTTGAAGTCAATGCAAGCAAACAGTATTCCGATAACAAGCTAAAAATCGGCTTTGCATGAAATATACGGAGGACATCACCTATGTATAAGAAAACACTGATAATGGCAAGTAAACCCAGCATTGCCAAGGAGCTGGTAAAACTGTTGGTTGATGAATTTGAAGAAAGAGATGGTTATTTCGAAGGTGAGAATTATATAGTTGCAATATGTTTATTTAGTATAGTGGCAGATCATATCTCAATTCCTTTCCGAATAGAGGAAAGAGAGAGTGTTGATGATGCCTTGAAGAGACTAAATCATACGGATTACGAGACGATAGATGCAACTATAAGGATAAGCGATGATCCTGATTGGGGCGATTGGGATTTGAACAGATTTAAACTCATAGAAAGCTTGGTAAGCAGGGACGATGTTGAAAAGATTATCTGGTATGCGTGCGAAACAGCACCATATCTATCAACGTATGAGTTCTGTTACAGAAACATAGCTTGTTCCGGAAAGAAACATCAATTCTGCTTTGATGCGTTCGGACCGGAGGGTCTCTATATCCCCTATATGGATCTAAAAAGCGCAAAGGTTATGGAGAGATATTATGAAGCTGCCAGATTCTCATGTTTACGAGAATCAATCATTTCATCATATTTTACTAAAGCTATTGACCTGATTTATACAAGTAAATATGGAATGGACCAGAATACAGGGATTGATACGCTCAGCGATTATGATTTGTTCATGCTTAATATAGTATATGAAAAACCGAATAGGTTTTATAGCACTGGTTCTTTGATATTGGAGCAGTCCAATAGGATAAGTGATAAACTCTCGCCTCTTTTATACCAGTTTCCATTATTTGGTTCTTTCGATAATTCGGCATCAGCCATAGAGATACTTGATGAGTTGGGTTTGATAAATATAAAGAAAACGACTCAAAAAATATATCATACGGAATACGGCAGTAGGATTTATGAAATTATAAAGGAATTTTTCCCTGATTTAGGAAATACAAAGAAGTTTATATATTGGAGAAAACGAATAAACAAGATCATTCAAGGGAAAATAAGCGGAGAAGAGTATTTATCGGAGGTTATGGAATATGTAAGAACCACTCTTGCTGATATCAATGCAGATCACCGATTATAGAAAGGATCATTTGGGTATGGAACATGTCGATTTTTTGAAGAGATATATACCTTCGGTTGATGTCCGGAACAAAGTTAGAGGGATTGGACATGTGTTTTCTGACTGGGACAAGGCAGCAATCATATGGAACAGTAGTGAGCCGATAGAGGATTGTCTGAGCTCGCTCGGAGAAATTGCAGATAATACTACGGAACTGATCCTGCGTGAACAGATACAGGAGAGAATTGATTACGAGCACGATGTCCAAAAACTCTTTTATGAAAATGAAGGTGGATTCATATATGTTCTCAATTCCCACGAGTTTTTGGATGAGCATGAAGATGATATTATTGGATACTTTTCGAGTGGTAAGGGTGCATATGACAGAGGATGTAAACTGGGCTTCTCTTTTGATATTACGAAGTATAAGGTTGTAACCAGTGGATCTGAAACATTGGAAAATGAAGATTATTCCAAATCGGGGATATCGCATATTGAATATAACAAAAACGGAAAAGCAGTATTTAACTGGTCTAAAGAGATATCACCGGAACTAAGGGAAAAAATCGATTCAAATAATAATAAAAGATTTGAAAACAAATATGTTGTTTTTCCTGAGGTGTTTAAGGAATACGAGAAAGTCCGTGTTGTTGAAGCCATGTATGGGAAAGAGTACACTGGCTGGATCTTTAACGCACATAAAAACCATGATTGGTTTATTGAACATGCAACCGCTCCGGACTCGTGGTGTGATTACGTAGATATTGACCTCAGGATCGATTATTGGGATAAGGAATCTCTTGGTTGGAGTCATATGCACGTAAATCCGATTTACTTGGAAAGGGTACAAGAAGAATTCTGTAATAGTTTTTATGAGGATGGTGCAGATCAAGTTATTATTGGACACGATCAGGGTGCGGCGGTTTGGTTCCAAGTTGCAGATGTCAAGGAGTCTGACAGAATCACGGGCGATGATGTTATGAGATGCGGATTGGAGATATCGGTCAGCGAAACATTTTTTGATGATATATTAAGGCCGATTTTTATTGATATTTTTGATCCAGATATGCCACTTAACAGGAATCGTTTCACATATGGAATGCGGGAGGAAGGCGAATACTTGCGCAGATTTGAGGAACGTATCCTTGAGTATAATTTTTTTACATATGACCAGATGAATGAGGCTCTTGACCAGATCGATGATCTAGTTAGGAACGGCGCTCAGCGTATTGAGGGCGTTATTGACGGAACGGATGCTATACAACTTGTAACATTCACTTCGCATATCAGACATATCATGGAGGACTATCCCGAAAAGAACATCATCTCAGTAATGAGCTAACAATGTTCATAAATATGTACATGGGTTTGTTGCATAATCAAGTTGGATGATGAAAGGAGATAGTCCGATGGCACAATACACTATGAATGACGGGATTGTGGATAGAGCTCTTTTGAACATTAATACGGCTGATAACACAATTTCTACAGGTTTTGGTGAACTGGACGAGAAGATTGAAGGGGGACTGCAGAATGGTTATCTATATGTTTTAGGTGGTCGCCCGGCTATGGGAAAGACAGCATTTGCATTGAATATCGTGGTGAATGTTCTAAAAGCAGGAAAAAAAGTACTTTATTACGGATTCCAGATGCCAGCCGAAAAACTCGTAAAGAGAATGATTATAACAGAGGCCCATGGAAATAGTGATTATTTTAGGGAGACTGCAGAGGATATCAGAAAATTCGACCTTATACTTGATAACGATCCAAATTGCTTCCTGCTTGGTGAATCCATAGACGAAAAGATCAACTATGATGACATATCCCTAATGGTTATAGACGATCTTCAACATATATCATTGTCTTACGAGGGAGTTTGCGCGGATCTAAAGGAAAAGGCTCAACAAAAAAACATTCCGATTTTGTTGATAACTAATTTGTCAGAATCTATAGACGAAAGAAATCTGACTGATAGGAGACCGCTTTTATCAGATCTTCATAATGTCTACTTTGGAGAATCAGTAGCTGAGTGTTCGGATGTCGTTATGTTCCTCTATAGAGATGAATATTACAATCGCGACACTGAAATGAAGGGTATAGCAGAGATTAGCGTAGCAAAGAACTCAACGGGACAGTCAGGAACCTGTAGGTTAGTGTACCTAGGGGAATTAATGAAGTTTGTCAATATTGTTAAGGAGTAACAAAGCATGAATATTTGTAGATTCATTAATTCAAGAGATATAAGAAGACATCTTGAAGAGATTCATTACAGTTTTAACGCCCTTGAAGCCTCTTGGCTGGTGTATCAGTCTGCAGATGCAACTTTTGAAGAAAAGCATCAGGCCTGGAAGTGGATCATCAGTAATATGCCGGATATGGAGGTGATCAAACGCCCGAACTGCGTATACAGGAAGAGCCTTCATGATACTCTGAAAAAATATATGGCTATGGAGGAGGATTACCTGGAATTGTTCAAGATACCGGAGGATCCTGTTTATACATGCGAATTTGTAATCGGTGGCGATAACGATGATCGGGAAAAAGTATTCTTTTCATTGGATAAGTGTGTTTCCGGAATGAATGAATATTGGAGAGATTATGATGCGGATGAACTCAAATACAGATCATACGCAGCAGTAACCAGGTATTTTAAAGATAAAGATTATCAGATTGAGGTTTGTTACAGCTGTGATGGGAAAATTACATCAGTAGCATTAAAAGGGGAATCCTTGAAGGAAGAATACGATGATCTGACATACTATTTCTTTGATGGTTTATGGTTTGATTTCCCGACACCATTTAAAAAAGGCGATATCGTTTGTATGCATTATTATGATCCGGACGACAGGACTGAGCACGGCATTTGCTATGGGATAATGGTGCTTGAGAGTCTGCTCCCATGGTATCTCAAGGAAGAGGGAGAAAGAAGCTTAAACAGATATCTCGAAGGGGATAGTGGTGATAATTCCGACATGACGGTGTATGGATATTTCATGTTTGAAGATGGAGATGTTTATCACGAATGCACTCATAACTATATGGATCTTGAGTATTACAGAGGTCCTCTAAAGGATATTAGGAGACTTTACATAGCTTTAAGCAATTTCATTAAAGGAGAAATAGACATAGATCTTCTGTTATATGCGTACAGAAATATCGTAATGGAGAAACTCCAGCAGGATTCTTCGATGAACTGGTTTACAGACGAAGGATTACGATTAGCTGGCCTTAAGGAGGTATTGGAAGACAGTTCATCGTCGATCTTGTCAATATTGGATGATGCAGATAGAAAACTTCAAGAAAAGAGTATAGCCGGAATCAACGAAAAATATACGGGAGATATTAAGGAACGTGCATTGGTCCAAATAGGAAAGGAATTGGAGATAGTAAGAAAGCAGGGATCCGCTCCGGGGTATCTGGCTGCTTTGGATGTACTGAATGCGGTGGATGCAAAACCGGAAGAGTTTTGCATGAAAGGTACGGGAGGGTCTTCGTTACTTGCATACTCTTTGGGATTATCCGATATAGAGCCTTTAACAGCTCTCCCTAATCTTTATCCGGAATTGTACTTCGGCATTTACGGAGAAAAAATGCCGCATTTCGAACTGGATGTAACAATGGATCTTAGGGAAAGAGTATTTGCCTATTATGAAAAACAACAAGATAGGGAACATATAACATTAATGGGAGATACTCAAAAGAAACATTCTGCAGTAAACATACGTGGAATCAAGGGGTATAGTCTGATCGCTGATCAGGAGATAGACATGGTCCAATTAGGCTTTGATACTCAGGTATTTGATGAAATGGCTGAAGATTCTTCAGAGAAGGATAAAAGCGTGAAGGAATTCTGTGATCCAAAGACATATGCGGAATATGTAAAGTATCATGGCTTTTTACACGGTGTAGGAGTGTGGGAAGATAATGCCGAAGTATTGCTGAAGAACAAGGAAGTCTCTTTTGATGAAGTAATAGGAACCAGGGAAGACGTATATGAGTATCTGATCAGACATGGAGTAGATATTCAGATGTCATTTGAAATATCAGAAGCTGTGCGAAAAGGAAAGATTCATAGTTTTGGATGGACTGAGAAGATGCTCGATGCAATGGATGAAGCTAATATTCCAATTTGGTACAGAATATCGTGTGAGAAAGTTCAATATCTTATGCCGCGATGCCGTGCAATGATGTTTTTCAAACGATTTGATAAGATAACTGACAATCCTGCCTGACAAGAATGATTTATAGGAGGCTTATATGCAGGAAATAAAAGGAAAATTCAATTCGGCGAAGGTCTTTATCGACAGGATCGATGATACATGCCGGGAGCAGATATCAGATATTCTTGACCAGGAACCATTCAGAAATGCGAAAATCCGGATCATGCCGGATTGCCATGCCGGAAAAGGATGTGTCATCGGCTTCACGGCGGATTTTGGGGATAAGATTATCCCTAATGTTGTTGGAGTAGATATCGGATGTGGGATGCTTACTGTCGAGTTGGGGCGTGTTGATATAGATTTTGACCGGTTTGATGCCATTGTGCGAAGATACGTTCCATCAGGACGTGAAGTAAATGAGGGAAGACTGGAGCATTTCCCGCAATTGCAGGAACTTTGCTGCTTTAGGGATCTCAAGGATTCAAAGAAAATAGAACGTGCTATAGGAAGCCTTGGTGGAGGGAATCACTTTATTGAAATAGACACTGATGATGAAGGTAACAAATATCTCGTTATTCATACAGGAAGCCGTCAACTTGGAAAGCAGGTATGTGAGCATTACCAATCTGTGGCAATCGGTCTGCATACCGGCAAAGAGAAGTTGTGGGATGAGGAGGAAAAAATCAAGCGCGAGTATAAAGCAGCCGGTCGACGTTCGGAAATACAGGAAGTAATCAAGGCACTTCATCGTGATTTTCGGCAAACACCGCCGGATATGCCACTTGAATTATGCTTTTTATATGGGAAATATAGCGAACAGTATCTGCATGATATGCGTATATGTCAGGAATATGCCGACAGAAACCGCCATATGATAGCACGACAGATACTGGAACACTACGAACTGGAACCACTTGAGGAATTCACAACGGTTCATAATTATATTGATCATGCTTCAAATATCATCAGAAAAGGTGCGGTATCTGCTGCAAAGGGTGAAAAGCTGCTGATTCCGATTAATATGCGGGATGGATCCCTGATCTGCATCGGGAAGGGTAATGATGACTGGAATCAGTCGGCTCCTCATGGTGCCGGACGCAGATATTCGCGAACAGAGGCGTATGAAAGGTTCACAGTAGAGGATTTTGAGAAAACAATGAGTGAGGCAGGAATATTCACAACCTGTGTTAATCGATCCACGCTTGATGAAAGCCCGTTTGCTTATAAGGGGATGGAGGATATTGTTGAGAATATTGCCCCCACTGCGGATATTATTAAGATCATCAAGCCGGTCTACAACTTCAAGGCAAACAGTACAACCATAAAAGGCAATGAATCGAAAGATGATTGAGGCACTGTTAAATAGGATTAGACATAAGAGAAAATGCCAGCTGGATATCGACGAATCATATCCGGATGTTCCGATCATAATTGAATATGGTTATGGTCTGTCTCATCTTATTAACGATGAGGAAGAATGGGATCTGAAAGCCCGTGTTGATGATATAAGAGAGACTTTTTCTGATGAATTCTATTTAGATATCCCGCCCATACCACTGTACGAGAACAGGAAACTCTATCCTAACCAGTATGTCTTTAAGATAATGGGTGTTCAAGTTGATGAGAATGATTTGCTGATCGATTATCTTCTTGCTATTCCGGATAACAACACGGAAGGGAAAATAGCCGGAATAAATACGTATGAGCCATGCTTTAAGCTGGATGCATTTTGGATTACTAAAGAACAGCGAGAATCAGCCGAAGCGATGGGTTATAAAGTTGTCAATGAACTGGAAATCATTGCAACACATTTTACGGTGATATTAAACCTTTACGCTCCGTGTTTAACTGTATCATTAATGGATAAGGAGATTAGGAAACCGATGTTATACAAAGGTATATTCTGGATAACAGATATGGAAAATATCGAAGAGAATACGATGATTTATCGGATACCGGTAGATTATATGGGTAATATAGATGATTCTGTAGACAGAACAACGTTGAATTCAAAGAATCATGACAATTACAATCATAAGAAAATGTGGAATAGTATAAATACAAAAGAAACACGCAATAAAAGCTTCGATTATTATCCCCGTGGAAGAGTTGAAATATCAGGAGGTAGAGCTACAATATTTGCTACTCCTTGTATCTGTACGGAGGAGATAATTGAATATATAAGCAAAATGTTTGAGATTAC
>JAEEGL015465844.1_pt1 | contig 12369 bp, 23 predicted proteins | sample 9134231 | NCBI WGS metagenome assembly JAEEGL01 (sample SAMN16246548, study PRJNA631951) | gut metagenome | biome: gut microbiome; feature: rumen; material: fiber-attached | host: Bos | place: Iran: Karaj | collected 2018-10 | reverse complement strand
TTTCACCTTGATAAAAGTGTTAGTTTTACTCCTAATCTAATAGCGTCGCCTCGAGTATCTTCTTGCCGTCGCTGTTGGTTATTACCACCGTATCTTCGCCTTCGTGTTCCTCGCACCATTTGCGCAGATAGAACTCAAAGAGTCCAATCATTTCACCATCGGTGATAGGTCGGCGGTCTTCACTCATTGTCTGTGCTCCTTTCTTTGTTGGTTTCTTTTTCTTGGCGAGGTAGGCATTCATCCAGCCCGTCACAATCTCATAATCTTTTGCTGCCATAGTCCTAAAATTTTATGTTTTTATCGCAAATATACATTTTTTTTATTATATGACCAAATTTATTAATGTTTTTTTTTAACAATTATATGGCCTATAATATGACTTAATGATTCTCATCTGGTGCGTTTTGTCGTGACAGTTACGGCAGAGTGTGATGAGTGCATCGTCAGGATAGTTCCATGGTACAACCTTTCTTCCGTTTGGATATTTGGAGTAGTAGAGGTGGTGAACATCTAGATTGTGCCTTGCACCGCACATTCTGCATCTATGCCCGTCCCTTGCAATAATCTGAAGCCTCTTAGTCCTCCACTCATCTCGTTTGAGCAACTCATCATACGATGATGGCATCGTCGGATTGTATCCTCCCAAATCGTGATGTGGTGCACTATTGGTAATGGTTATCGGTGGCTTCCTGCTGTCCCTGATTAGACATATTGCCATTAAGATGAGAGGGAGTATGGTCATGCTAAATACCATTACCATTCCGATAATTGATATTACTGTTCCGATAATTGATGCGATGTCCATTTATCTATTCTTCTTATATGCTTCGTATGTAAGTAGTTCCTCCTCGTCATAGATGGCACCAGAGTCGAGCGTATACATCCAGTCATCCTCCTCATCACCAAATTCAACGCTGGTGACTTTTCCTAACACATGTTCGCCTTCGCAGTCTGAACTGAATTCATAGTAGGCCAGCGTGTCCCCAACGTTCCAGTGAGGTTTCTTTCCGCACTTGTACGTTGTCACCAGGCAGCTATGTTCTGGCTGGTCGTCTTCATCCTTCGTTTCGTGGTTTTCTTTGTATCGTGGGTCTCTTGCAAGTTCAACGCCCATTTCACCGCCACTAATAACAGCTTGTTCAATCTCCTTTCTCCACAGAGCTTGTTGCTCTTTAGTTAGCTGATGGAATAACTCACTTTCAATATTGAAAGAATAAGTTTCAGCATGGGCTTTAATGCCCGCTTCTATGGAATCATATTGGATACATTGTCCATAAATGTCTTTTACTTCTTTAGCCATATTATTTTATATGTTATGGTTATTTATTTTTTTCTAAGTTGATAATTGCTTGTGATGCATTATAAGTAGGAGTCTTCTTTAAAATATACTGATACTCTATCTCCACCACTATGGCGGATTTATCTATTAAATGTGCCATAACCTATTTCTTTTTAATCGTTAATACCAAAGTATCACCAACATTAAAATTAACGGTATCACTGTAACTATACAATACATCATCACCGACCTCAGCAACTAAATATCTATAATGAAAATCTTCGATATTTTTTGTTTTTTCAACTACAATGTATTTGGTGTTAGTTCTGACATGTATTGAATCCATTGGTATTTTTTTACACCCAAATATTGTCAAGATAATAAAAAATAATAGAATAATATTTTTCATGCTGTTACTCTCCTTTCTTTCTTCCTCAGTCATACTTGACAATGGACGTAGATACGGCTTGCAATGTTCAATAGATTCCCATTCATCGCAATCAAAGTAATAGACTGATAAATCTTCTTGAGTCATAATTATAATAATTCTCCAGTTGCTATAATTTTACAATGTTTTCCAAATGCTCCTTCACCCTCATAATCAGTAGTAAAACCGACTAAATTATCTTCTTCATCATATTGTGGATACATATAAAACTCTCCTTTAGGCGGATAATTCTTTTTCATAATTCTAATTCTCCATTTTTTAATTTATTAATAATTTCTTTAATTTCATATAATTCCATCCCATATACATTATATTCTTCTGTCACATGAGGATGTACTGTTTCTATACCTTTACAAATTACTCTTTTATGTTTCTCAATATATTCATCTATTTTCATACCTCACTCTCCTTTCATATAGTCTTTGAATTTTTCCAAATTAACTACACATTCTTCTGTTCCTTTACGAGGGTGGGTGTATGTGATATTATCCTTCATCCACTTGCAAGCCTTCTCAATTAACTTCTCTTTCTTGTAATTGATGTATCGGTTGGCACTTTCCATGGCCTCCTCATATGAAACAAGGTTTCCATTCAAGTCAATCGGGTAACCCTTCTTCTCAAAAAGATACTTTCAAACATATTGACATCCTCTTCGCTCCAAATAGGATTCTGCTCAATCTCCTTCAACTCTTTCTTGTCAAAGTCAAAGGTGTATCCAGCCTCAGTCATTGCCTTTTCAAGTTGTTCACATTGCTCTTTGGTAGCTGGATGCACATTCAAACAATGTCCACCCGTGCCTTCATTGAATTTGCCGTCAAATGAAGTGAAACAATATGATACGAAATGGTCCAGCCCACGCTCTTTGTAAATCGCCACAAAAGGTTTTTCGTAAGTTCCATATGGCTCCTTTGCAACCACATCACCAGACTTCACATCGTCAATGGTCCAGAAATGGCATTTTTCATCACATTCTTTTACGGACCAAGAAAAATGAATATTATCATTAAAATAATATCTACCATCCCTTATATCATAAACATACAGAATTTCCCTTGAAGAATCATTTCTGTTGTATACAATCCAATCACCAACCTTAAACTTTGGCTCAACCTTATTGGCAACCTGAGGAGTAATTATTTTATCTATAATAACATCACTTATTATAGAATTTATAAACCAGTATAAACCATCGGCATAGCCTTTCATTTCATCCCAACTTGTACGCCTTTCTATCAAGTCTTCTGGATGGTTGTTTCTAGCATTCAGATAGGTAAGACCTTCGTCGTAGTTTATTTCTGCATTTACAAGTCTTTCAATAGAATTTTCAACCTCGCCATAACAAGCATAGCAATAATCTTTGCAATAGCTATTTCTGTTCCAATCTTTGAAGTATTCAACAATTGAAATTTGCACACCATGCTCTTTGATTGCATCGTCTATGGCAATGTCTCGTTTTTTCCCTTTTAAGGTACTATCATTGACGACATCTTTAAACCAAGTAGAACTTGGGTCATATTTATATATTTTAATCATAATGCTTGAGTTTTTGTTTTTAATATCTTATTTGTTCTGTGGTTGCACACTGTCTTTGAGTGGTTTGAGTCAATTAAACCCAATCTCCAGCCTTAAACTTCGGCTCAATCTTCTTAAACTCTTTCTTGTCAAAGTCAAAGGTGTATCCAGCCTCAGCCATTGCTTTTTTAAGTTGGTCTTCCTGTTCTTTTGTTGCTGGATGAAAAGCCTCCTTATTTTGTAAGGTATCTACATAAAAACTTGGATTGTTCATAAAGTGATAAGTGCAATAACATCTAATATTAAGACCATCAATTTCTCTAAACAACACAAGGCATTCATGAGCAGCAAGCACATCACCGCCCTTTGCATCATCAATGGTCCAACGTCTCGCTATATTATCTATATCCCAACCATAACTGTTTGGAATGCCAGTACGGGAGACTGTTCTATAATATCCTGGAACAACCTCTTTGATGAATAAACTCAAACCATTGAAAACAATCCAGTCACCTTCATGAAACTTTGGTTCAACTTCATCACTTTGTTTTTCCTTTAAACGGTAATTCTCATCAACCAGCGCACCTATTTCTCCAGTTGCTATTTTAAGACAATTCATATATTTTTGAACTGCCTTCTGAAAGAAATCTTTTATGGTTTCCCTACTATGAGGGCTTGTTCCAATTGTTTCCTCAAGTTGGATTACAAGCTCATCTAAATCTGCATTCACTGAATTCTGCTTACCTTCCTTTTCGAGCCAGTCAATACAATCATTTAAAGGGATAGTGGCAAAAGTCTCTTTACCTTGTTCTTTAAGAGCAGCCATCCCACTAATCATTGCTTTTCTTATCCTTTCACCATAGCTCTCTTTGCATTTGGTGAAGATTTCATCAGCAACATCAGAGCCAAACCTATCTGCTACTTTTTTATAAGCCTCGTCATAGGCCTTTGCTTTTTCTTGTGTGGATAACTCTTTCATAACTGTAAGTTTTTTGATTATTGATGCAAAGATATAAAGAAAAAATGATACCAGCAATAGTTATTGTGTTAAAAAGCCTTAAAACGAGGAAAACAAATCTCTCAAGTAATTTATTGTTTGTGGTACAGACTCGACTTAATCATATATCCAGTCGTTGATACTATTAGTTTTGGATTGACATCACTATCGTTAACGTCGGTTGTGTTTGGAAGATTGAACCTCTGCCAGAAACATATGTTGTTCAGATATTTGACTATTATCCCTACTATATTTCTACCCCTCATGCTTGTTGTATAGCCATATTTCTTAAGGCGTAGAATAGTTTGTTTGACGATTTTAGTCTTGTTCGGGAAAACGATTGTCTGCAGTTCGATGTCGACATACCTCCAGAAGAGCATGCCTTCTGGAGTTGAAGACCAGATGAAACTAAACGTTGCATCATTGAATTTCATGGCGAATGTCTCTATGCTGATATTGTTCATAAAATCAACAATGTTTTGCCCTTTATGAAATTCATTCCAGTTAGCTATGAATCTCTTGGATGCATTCAGCTTGTCCAAGACTTCAATCAGTTGGGTAATTTCCATGCTTGAAAGTTTTTTAGCTAAGGGTGTTGCAAAATTCAGCCACAACCCTATAAAGCTCAGACATGTTTTTGGCCTTGAAATCTTGTCTTCCGCTAGTAGCACCATTCTCAAACTCCACACACCCACGAAACTTGAATGCTCTATCTTTTCCGAACCATGGCCTTTCGGCAACAATGCTTATTCTTTCAATGCATTCCGCCTTGAATGGATTGTCCACTGTGGCGGGAAGATTTGGTTCAATGATTTGTCCCATATGGCGAAATGTTTTGTTATAAATTCTCGTATAGCAATGTCAGATGGTTTTTCTTTATCATCTCCTTTGCCTTCTTTTCTGTCTCCACTATCCCCTTCTTTAAGAGGCTTTCTGCGAATTGCTTGATGTTGAACGGATGTGTGATGATATGTACTCCAGACCTTGTCGGGAAGATGGCATCGACTGGGTTTTCCTCTTTGCTGTCGCATTTTGCTATTGAATCTTTCAGCTCATTTACCAGTGTGGAGTCTTCTTCCGTGTCATCCACGTCGATGGCCCACCTCTTCACATCAAGAACCATTATGTCCGAGCAGTGCTCCACAATTCTCCAAGGGGACTTGAATTCCTTCATCTGCATCTGCTTTGCCGATGATACTATAATCTGCTTAAGGAGCCTTTCCTTGTTCTTAGGCACGATACAAGCATATGCACGGCATCCGAAGGTGTCGCACATCTTCTTGATGTCGTCAATTGACCTGCAATATTTCTCGAAGTTAGAGTAGTAGTACGTAGTGAATATGTAGTTGGCCGCTGGTAGTCCAGGGTGGTCTTTCCCACGTCTGATTATTTGTATTGAGAAATAATAGTCACCATTATCTTCCTTCTTTTCTGGAATAAGGCCGAAACTGCGCATATATTCCTCGTATCGCTTGAAATTATCCGTCATATGCCGTTATGCTTAAAATTATGTTAATCTGTATATTTACCAGCAAATGCTCTCTTGATATGGGTGAGGGGATAATTCTTCCCCAAATAATGGGTAATAACCACCACAAGCACTTCTCCAATAACCGTCTTTTCTTTGGTATATCACATAAAGAATCATTACAACAATAGGTGTTCCATTTTCATTAACGAACACCCTGGCTTTTGATGGCTTTAATGTGCTTCTGTCGAAAAACTCATCAAAGTTATCTTTATGAGAAGTTTCTGCTTCTTGTATAATCATCTTTATGTCACGCTCGATTGCTTTATTGCAGTCATAATGCTTCTCACAATAGTCAAACCCATTTTGACTTATTGGATAATCTTTATAATTAATTTTTTCCATAGTTAAATTAAATTTTTACTACAATGTTTGATTGCTATATCATAAGCTTGTTCATGGGATGGGCATAAAGAATCTCCATCAAATCCTATCGGATAGTCAATACCCTTTTTGTATATCCTAACATTATACTTTCCCCAAAACATACTTGGTATAACTACTATTACAATATTATGAACCTTTCTTAACCATTTACAAGCTTCTTGGAGAGTTGGTTTTGAAATAAATTCTGTTTTATTCCAGTTTATGGCTTTACTTGCACGAAGACTAATATTTGGATTATCTTCGTCTTCATAATACGCATAGGTACGCCAATCAAACCCTTTCTCTTTCAGGAGTTTTGCGGTTTCGGGAGAAACGTAATCCTCTTCTTCCATATGCTATGTTTATTTTTCTTCAGTTGCCGTTTTCTGGTCTAACTTGTCACTAAGTTCCTTAGCGTTGGCAATCCAGGTGGATTCGCCACCACCTATGTAATAAGCGCCAAGATAGAAATCAAATTCTTCCAAGTCAAAATGGTTCATCTGCGGATGGAACCTGAACTTGCTATGACAGCAAGGGCACTCGAACACGGCCATAAAACCATTGTTGGTCTCGCACCAGCCTATCAGATTGGGCTTTTCTTTCGTCACCTTGAAGTATTCATCCTTTCCTTGAATGGCACTCTTACCGCATTCTTGACAAGCGAAATCCTCCGCATATGGTATTGACTCCCATTGTGGGAATTTTTTAATAATGTCTATAACGTCCATAACTGTAAGTTTTTTGATTATTGATGCAAAGTTACAAACAAAAAATGATATTTGCAATGGGATATGCGTTAAAAAACGTTAAGGAAAATATTATTCAACAACGAAATGCGGGTTTGTTTCTGGCAGTGTTCCATGCTTTATCACTTGTTTTCCAAGCCCATATATGATTGCATCGGCATTTGCTAACAATAAAGCTGTTTCCACTTGTTCCTTCCACCACTGCTCAGTATCATTCAATGTGAACTTAGTATTTTCCACCACCCATTTCATGTAGTGTGGATGTTTGCTCAGTAACCAAAGAACGTGCTTTCCTTTGTACTTGCCAAAAGGCATAGTCCTACCAACAAGAAGATTGTCAGCACAAATGCTGCCATTATTAACTTTGGCTTGCAACATGTTTTTGATGTCCATAATCACAACAAATTTGATTCGTTCAACTTTAATATAAGTTCGTAACAAGCGTCAATAATGTCAAAACTGCGGTTTGATGCAATATTCTTATTATAATAAACTATATATCCAATCTTTTTAGAACCCCTTATTTTTATTTGTGGTGTAGTGTTAAGCAATGCTGTAAGAGACCAGCAAGGAACGTCTGATTTATCTTCTTTCCATTCATTTTCCTTGCGAGTGTATTCAAGGTATGGTTCTGCTCTTGGATAATCTTCATAACCCTCCCATTCATCACCTTCTGAAGACCATTTATCGTGATATTCCCAAAACCCATCTGCAGTTTCAAGTGGCAGTATCTCTGCCAACTTCTTTGACTGTTCTATGTCTGTGTAGCTTCTCATATTCACCAACAATTCAGGCAATCAAGCCGCTTAAGTTCATGTAGTTTGGTAATCAGATTAATACAAGCATCAACCTTGTCGCTTGCATATGCCTCACAAAGTTTTTCACCTTCCTCGTTATAAACAGAACATTGCCAGAACAATTCGCCATCCGCTTTGTCCTGTTCTAAAGTGGGCATTGGCATTATTTCCAATAATGCACCAAGGCTCCAACAAGGAACGTAATATTCCCTTGCCGTATATCCCACATATGGAAGAGGGTACGGAACATTGTTGTATCGCATGGTTTCGCCGTCCAAACCCCAGCAAAAATCAGCACTTTCACACGGAAGAATCTTTGACAATATCTTAGACTGTTCCAGTGAAGTAAAAGCATTGCATTTGTTATTTACACTTGTTCCCATATTTTTGACATTTGTTATTGCGTCTATCTTCTGTGGCTAAGATATAATATCCATCTTCTGGATACACAGAATAATCCGTTACCCATTCTAGCCCTTCTTTTTTAGAATTGTATTTTTCCATGACAAGCTAATTTTCCTTGTATTTCTTGGCCCAGTCATCATATCTTTCTGGTATGATGTCAAAGTTAATGGAATCATTTTTTTTGCCATAGTGCAAGCAGTCAATCAACTTGTTCACCTCACAATATGTATCGACTGTCTCATGAGGGTCGTTGTTGTAGATGTAACCGAACTTGTTCTGACTCTTTTTCCAGACCTCCTCCAACAATACGTTATAGACCTCATCTATGCCCTTACCATACATCTTCTCAGAGAGGTCTACGACCCCTTCACCTATCGCCCCATCAGACCATATGATTGGTTTGCCAGTTATGCAGTCTGTCTCAATGGACAGTTCAGAATTGTTATGGTGTTTGAAAATGATTCTATGGTTGGATGAAGGCGTTTCGTTCTTTGTGTCGAAGAACGAGTCAAAAGTAATAACATAGTCATATTTTTCAAGCAGTGGCACGAGGTTTTCTTTCGCCCATGAAAGGTGTTCCTGTCTGCGTGACATGATGAAGAGCTCATGCTCAAGAAGGTTGATTCTCTGTAGCCCTATACATTGCTCAAACAATTCCAACGTGTGCTTGTTGTAGGCGCTTGGCTTAGATGAAAGTTCTATGCCGTCTGTGGTTCCGTCATAGAAGTTTGCCACATTGCAGATTGGTGCCTCTATGAATGCGGCGTTGACAATGTAGTTTTCATATTCCACATCATATTCCGTTCCAGGCTCAAGTGTGCCAAGATATTTGGAGAATTCGTCAGTTTCCTCCACATAGAGGGTGACATGGAAACCTTCCCTGATGAACTCCACCATTTCAAGTGTTCCATCAAGAAAGGTATAAGGTGCCATAGTTTCTTTGTATCCCCTTGAATAGAGAAAATCAGCATATTCTTGTAATGACTTCATATTATAATTGTTGTATTTTTGATTGCAAAGTTACCTCAAACAATGTTTTTCGGAACGATTGTTGTGCAAAGTTACAGACAAAAAATGATATTTGCAATGGTGTATGCGTTAAAAAACGTTAACTTTTTATGTTCAAATTGGAAAATCCCAGAAGTTGCTGGTACCAAAAGACCAATCATGATTGGTTGGCTTCTTTTTCCTTATAAAATATCCCTTGCGTATTGTTCTGTTGGCAATTGTGTTAATTGCGTTTGCCATTTCCTTACTGTCAAGGACTGCACCATCCATTAGCATGTGCTCTCTAGGTAAATCCCTGATTGAGCCTCCAAGCAATATTGCCGTCAATTGCATTTTAGAGCTGTTCTTTTCTAATTTTTTTGACATTGATTTAACAAAATCATCGTCAAAATTAATCGCATATTTTCTCTTTTTTAACAGCAGAACCGTTCTTTTGTATATGGGTTCCAATGTTGGCAAGACGCAGTTAATAGCAAGGCAGACGCCATTCCAGAAGTCTCCTCCTTCTGGCGTTGAGGACCAATGAAATGACACGTCGCATGATGTGAAATACAACGTGAAATAAGTGACATCATCAAGTTGACTTTTGCTTCTGTTATTTAACACTGGGTATTGTTTTTCGTGATATTTGCACCAGTTTTCGATGAACGCACCCCTCACTCCAAGCTTATCCAGCATGTTATTTATTTCCACATTCATAATAATTGCAATTGGTTATTGGTGTTAAACAGTTTGCTTACTTGCATTGCTATGAGTTGTATCATGTCTACAATCACTGCATTGCCTATTTGCTTGTATGTTTGATGTGGTGATGCAATAAACTTAAAGTCTTCTGGAAAGCCCATAAGTCTTGCAGCCTCCGTTATTGTTAGTTTCCTTGGTACACCGTTTATCATATATCCACCAGTGTTTGCGAACATCCCACCGCCGTTTGCCGACAGGGTGATGGCAGTGCCTTTCACTGAGTATATCCTTTCGCCTTGCCTTCCGTGTCCAACGATGTCAATCCTTATCGGGTCATCACTATAAGGAGTGCTGTCATTGTCACCCTCCAAAGGTTGGTCCAGGATATCCTCCACATGCCTTCTTATTCCGTTTGGCTCTGGGAATCTGAACCTTTTTGTGTCTATGTCCTTTCTAATCGCCACGATGTAGACACGCTCTCTCTTCTGGGGTATTCCGTATTTTATAGGGTTCAGAATTTGATGATAGACATTGTACCCGATGTGCCTCATTGTGTTTATGATTGTCTGGAAGGTGTTCCCACTGTCATGAGTCACCAGATTCTTCACGTTTTCCATGATGACGGCCTTTGGCTTCTTCTCCCTCACAATCCTTGCAACATCAAAGAATAGCGTTCCTCTCGTATCGGCGAAACCCCTCTTCTTTCCGCTTATGGAGAATGCCTGGCAAGGGAACCCAGCGCAAAGTATGTCGTGGTCTGGTATGTTCTTTTCGTTGACCTTCGTGATGTCACCGTCTGGCGTGTCTCCGAAGTTGGCCTTATATGTTTCCTGTGCGTTCTTCTCCCATTCACATGAATAAACGCAGTTTGCTCCAAGCGATTCAAGAGCCAGTCTGAATCCGCCTATCCCAGCAAACAGGTCTATGAAGCTATACCCCTCTAATGTTTTATCTATAGGTTGTATCATTGCATCTTAATTTATTTGGCCAATTATCATCTTGTTATGTTAAAAAGAGCTCGCTTAATACTAAAAGAAAGTTCCTTGTCGTTTGTGTAATTACCAGCATCTGACAATAATTTTCCAACAAGTGCGATATTTAGAGGTAGGTTTGTCTTAAAGGATTCTAAGAATCTTTTGTCCAGCCTATATCCTAGTTTTCTTGATTTCAAGATTGCTCTTTTTGCAATGACCACATCATCTGGTAAGTTATCGTAAAGAATTTTATAAAAGACATCACGCCAGAAGGTGTCACCTTCAGGTGTATGTTCCCAGGTAAATGAGATGCTAGTCAGGTAGAATTTATGTATGAATGTTTCTTTGTCTATGCATAATTCTTGCAGTTCATGACCATGCAGATTGTGCCAATTGTTAAAATATGCATCTGCCAACCTATCATTCTTAAAGATGGCCCTTATATCTTTCTTGGTCATGTTGTTTTCTTGTTGAATAGTGAAACAAAATCATCTATGTCAAGATAATCAATGCCAAAATTCTCAGCAGTCTTCTTGTCAGAGTCGGAGAACTGCCCATCCTTACCGCTTGCGTCCCCAATCATAAGCATGGAATCCTTGTTTGGCTCCATGCCCCACCTTTTTGTTATGAACTTCCAGCATGAGGTCTCAAGCATTCCAGTGTTTGGCTTTCTGTACTTGCAGTTCTTGTCATTTAACGGACAATATTGGTACTCAACTGGAATTCCAAGATATTCCTCAAGAGCCTTCGTGATGTAGCTCATCTTGCCCTTGACAAAATGCTTCTCATTAACATGACCTTTTTCAATTCCCCCTTGATTGGTTATGATAATCAAGCACTTAACGCCAGAATTCTCTATGGCGTCGATAACATCCCACTTGAACTGCATATCCCAGATGCCAAGCGGAAATGTTTTACCAGATATTGTGCTTATTATGGTGCCGTCAAGGTCGGCGAACAAAATTGTTTTCATAAGTTATTATCTTTTTCGTAAAGTCTTTTGTAATTTTCGTTTTCAATCGTCTTGTTCCTAAAAAGGAGGGTGTCACGCCAAAACCTCTTGAAGTCAAGATTATTTTCCTCGCAATAATTCTTGACTATGCGCCTTGTGCTGAAGAACGTTATCAGAAAAACGATAACGGCAAACGCAATCAATATCAATATAACATATAGTTCCATAAGGCTCTGGTTTGAATGTCAATGCAAAGATACTGATTTTTTTTTAATTGGACAAGAATTATTGATGATTTTTCCTTATTAAGAGTGAATATTTTGGATGGTCAAGGACAGCACGAACCGTAAAGCCTAGGAAAGTATAAACGTAGCTCTGGGGGTTGACATATATACTACCGAAACTCAAACCGTAGGAGTAATAAGTGTACGAGTGGAGCGAACTTGACCAATAGCGCCCACACACACCCTCATTGTTGAGCGACGTGCCGTAGAAGTAACTTGTAGCTGGAAAAAAGACACTATTGCCGTTAATCCTTGAGGTAAACAATATTCCAGTGACACCATTCTGAGTGGTCCACTCACTGGTGCAATTGTCACGCAACTCCCAAAACTCAGAAACTGTCGGCATCCTCCAACTACCACCGAGGTTTGCACGTGCGGCATCATACTTT
>JAEEGL014523138.1_pt1 | contig 12369 bp, 10 predicted proteins | sample 9134231 | NCBI WGS metagenome assembly JAEEGL01 (sample SAMN16246548, study PRJNA631951) | gut metagenome | biome: gut microbiome; feature: rumen; material: fiber-attached | host: Bos | place: Iran: Karaj | collected 2018-10 | reverse complement strand
TATTTCAACTGGTGAAATATATGTAAAACTACTTGAACATAATATGACAAAAGCAGTATCAGAAATAGTAAGTATTGGAATAAAAGAAATAGTAACAACTAGTAAAACTAATATTTCACTTACTTCTTTACTTGCTAAACAATTTAAAATAACTATTTCAATTAATGATGAAATTTTAGATGATTTAAAATATGATTATATATTTGAAGATATTAGTGATATAAGATATATCGAAGTAATAAAAGTATTATTATCATATATTATTAAAACTCAAAAAAGAGAGTTATCTCATTTTCAAAAAGCAATAATCAAAGAAAATAAAAATTATTTAAAAATGGATATTCATACAAAACGAAATCTTGAATTAACTGAAACACTTCGTTTAAAACAACGAAATTATTCTTTAATTTGGCTTCTTGATAAGACTAAAACAGCCATGGGTTCTAGACTTTTAAAGCAATATATTGAAAATCCTATATTAGATGTTAATACTTTAAATAAAAGATATGATATTGTAGAAACATTCCTAAAAGAATTTATAATTAAAAGTGATTTACAAAAATTGCTTATGGAAGTATATGATTTAGAACGTTTAAGTGGTCGTATCGCTTTTGGAAATGCTAATGGAAGAGATTTATTACAATTAAAAAATTCATTAGCTGTTTTACCTGAAATAAAAGAAAAGTTAGAAAAAATTAAATTTTATAAATCAATAGATACATTTAATGAATTATATAAATTATTAAATGATAGTTTATATGAAGAACCACCTGTAACAATAAAAGAAGGATATTTAATTAAAGATGGTTATAATAGTGAGCTTGATGAATTAAAATCATTGCGTAAAGGTGGTAAAGATTTTGTAGCTAATTTTGAAGCTGAAGAAAAAGAAAGAACTGGTATTAAAAATTTAAGAGTAGGGTATAATCGTGTATTTGGATATTATATTGAAATATCAAAAGGAAATCTTAATTTAATTAAAGATGAATATGGTTATGAAAGAAGACAAACACTTGCAAATTATGAAAGATATATAAGTCCAATACTAAAAGAAAAAGAAGCATTAATCCTAAATGCTGAAGAAAAAATAATTGAACTTGAATATAACTTATTTGTTGAAATTCGTGATAAGGTTAAAACTTACATACCAAAACTTCAAGAACTAGCTAAAACAATTAGTGAAATAGATGTTTTACAATCATTTGCTACAATTGCTGAAGAAAATAATTACGTAAGACCAAATATCATTACAGAAAGAGAAATAAATATTAAAAATAATCGTCATCCAGTTATTGAAAAAGTTATAAAAGATGAGTATGTTCCTAATGATATTATTATGGATAAAAACACTAATATTTTGCTTATTACAGGTCCAAATATGGCTGGTAAATCAACTTATATGCGTCAACTTGCAATTACTGTTATAATGGCTCAAATTGGTTCATTTGTGCCTGCTGATGAAGCTAAACTTCCTATTTTTGACGCTATCTTTACGAGAATAGGTGCTAGTGATGATTTGGTAAGCGGTGAATCAACATTCATGGTTGAAATGAATGAAGCTAATAATGCTATAAATGGTGCAACAGAAAATAGTTTATTATTATTTGATGAACTAGGACGTGGTACTGCTACATTTGATGGAATGGCTCTTGCACAATCTATTATTGAATTTATTCATAATAAAATTAAAGCTAAAACTTGTTTTTCAACTCACTATCATGAATTAACTGATCTTGATCAAAATTTAAAAAATCTTAAAAATATCCATGTAAGTGCTAAAGAAGAAAATGGTAAAATTACTTTCTTACACAAAATTGAAGAAGGTAGTGTAGACAAAAGCTATGGTATTCATGTTGCATCCCTTGCAGGACTTCCAAACGATTTAATTAAAAGAGCTGATGAAATACTTAAAATATATGAAAACAAAGAAAAAGTACGTGATATTAAAGTACAAGAAGCATTACCTCTTGATGATTTGATGAATAAACAAAATGATGATGAAATTATTAATGAACTTAAAAAAATAAATATACTTGAAACAAGTCCAATAGATGCTTTAAATATATTATATAAACTTAAAAATATTGTTGAAGATATAAAAGAATAAGGAGGAATTATGAATTTATTAAAAAAAGAAAATTGGTGGATATGGCTTTTATTACTTATATTTTCTAGTGGAAGTCATAATTTTGTACTAGGTGCACTTTTAGATTTATACGATAAAAATGCTTGGTATGCAAAGAAAAAGAATTGGATACTAGGTTTTGTACTTGGTATTGTTCCAGGTATAATTATGGTTATGATTTTTTATCTTCAAATACTTTGTTTAACAAATGCTAAATTAAAAACACCTGGTAAAGAAATATATTTATCACCCTATATATGGTGTTTATATTTAATTGTTCCTGTTATTGGTTGGATTGTATTTATAGTTCAAATACTATATTTAACTATTTGGCCAATTATTATGCTAAAAGATGGAAATGGGGAAATTAATGCATAAAAGAAAAAAGAAAATTAAATATTCCAGATTACTATTCTTAATAATATTTAATTTACTTCTTATCTTAGGTATTGTTAAAATTGTAAATATTCTAAAGAATAAAGAAATTAAAGAAGAAGAAGTAAAGGAAGAAATACCATTGATTTCTAAATATAAAGCAATAGTAACCGATTCTGAAGAACAAAATAAAGATACTGTTAAAAAATATTTTGTAAATGGTATGGATACTAATGATTATAAAAATACTATTGAAAAAATAGATAACTATATAGATGTTTCTGGCGAATATAATGAGCTTAATTATGATTTTGAAAAACACTATCATTATTATGAACTTGAAGAAATATATAATAATTTAGCAAAATCTTCAATCGTAAATTTAGAAATTATTGGTAAAAGTGTTGATGGAAGAAACATTTATTCAATTGAAATTGGTAATGGAGATACTGTAACTATGTTCGAAGCAGGTATTCACGCTTCTGAAATAGCTAGTCCTCTTTTTATAACTAAATTTATGATTGATTTAGTAAATGGTTATGAAGCTAATGATAAAGAGGTAAAAGAATTTTTGAATAAATATAAAATTGTTGTACTTCCGGTTGCTAATCCTGATGGTTATGAAATTACTATATTTGGTGGAAATGCAGCAAATAATAAAGATTTATTTCTTGCTAAAGCAACTTCTGAGCAATTAGATTATTTAAAGTGTAATGCTAATGGGGTAGATATTAATCGTAATTTTCCATCACAAACCAGTGGTTTATATTATAAAAAATATGAGCTTGATGAAAGTGTTAGTTTAACAAAAAGCTATGAAACTGAATCATACTATCCAGGTGAAACACTTGGATCAGAACCAGAAACAAGAGCTATTATGTACTGGCAAAACAAATGGTTACCATATTTAAAATCATATGTAGCCCTTCATTCAGCAGGACAAAGTATTTATAATGGTAAACCATATCTATCAGATGAATATAATTATAATTCTAATGTTTGTGCCGAAATAGTAGGAGAAATAACAGATTATTTTGTACTTGATAAAATAGATGAACAAGCTGGAGAAGGAAATGATGGTACTTCAAGTGAATATATGGCTGAAACACTTTCTGGATTTATTTTTAGTTCTAAAACAGGACGTCTAAGTACCGATTATTATAAAAAATACTATTCTGAATTAAAATATAAAAACACATGTGTTATTGTAATAGAAGCATTAGAAGAATATACAAATAATTTAAAAATAATAAAAAAAGAATATTATAATCACAAACTTGAAGAAGCTTATAAAGCAATTATTGAAAGGGAATAATATGAAGAAGTTTTTACTTATTTTGTTATTATTTAATATATTTATTTTAAATAGTTATGCTCTAGAAAGTAGTAGTGATATTATTAATAATATAAATGATGAAATTAGTAGTACTAGCATAATTATGTATAACTTAAATGATAATAAAATAATTTTAGAAAAAAATAAAGACAAGGAAATTAGTATTGCCAGTCTTACCAAAATAATGACTGTTATAACAGCTCTAGATTATATTGAAGATTATACTAAACCAGTAACTATTACTAGTAAAGATTTTGCTACTCTATATGAAGAAGATGCTTCTTTAGCTGGCTTCTTTGTTGGAGAACATCTTACATATAATGATTTATTATATGGTATCTTTCTTCCTAGTGGAGCAGAAGCAGCACAATGTCTTGCTAATAACATTTTTGGTAGTGTTGATGATTTTATAGATGCAATGAATAAAAAAGCCAAAGAATTAAATCTTGAACATAGTCATTTTGCTAATGTAACGGGTTTAGATAATAAGAATCATTATTCAAGTGCACAAGATGTTGCTACAATACTTAATTATGCAATTAATAATGAAAAATTTAAAGAAATATTTTCTAGTAAAACGTATGTAACAAGTGATAGTTATTTAACTTTAGTAAGTACATTTTGGTATACTGCTTATAAATATAACTATGATATGTCATTTGTATTTGGTGCTAAAACTGGATATACAGATGATGCCGGTAAGTGTTTAGCTAGCATTGCTGTCGATAATGAAAATGGTATTAATTATATGCTTGTTACTTGTGGTGCTAATACTGATACTAGTGATGCATTCCATATAAAAGATGCATATAATATTTATAATTATTTTTTTGAAAACTATAAATATCAAACATTAATATCTAATGGTGATTTATTAGTAACTTTAGATGCTAAATATAGTAAAGAAAAAGAAATTAGTTTTAACGCAACAGAAGACATAACTTATTTTTTAAAAAATGACTATGATAAAAATTTAATAAGACTAGAATATAATGGTACTAAAGTAATAGATAATCATTATAAAAGTGGTGATAAATTAGGTACAGTATCAGTATATTATGATCAAGAACTTGTAAAAAATATTGATATTATACTTAATGATGAATATCATTTTTCAATCTTTCAATTTTTACTTCAAACTAAATTATTATTTGTAATAATTGGAATTACAATTATTACTATGATATTAATCATATTAAAAAAGCATAAATAGTATTTTATTTATGTTTTTATTATGATATTATAATATAAAGATTTGGAGGTATTATGAAATATAAACGTATTTTACTTAAACTTAGTGGTGAATCACTTGCTGGAAAAATGGAAAAAGGAATTGACTTTGAAAGAGTACTAGAAATATGTGGTGAGATTAAAGAATGTACTAAACTAGGTACCGAAATAGCTATCGTAGTTGGTGGTGGAAACTTCTGGCGTGGTAGAAGCAATAAATACATGGACAGAGCTACATCAGATTATATAGGCATGCTTGGAACTACTATGAACGCTTTAGCTCTAGGTGATGCTTTTAAACAAATAGGTGTTGATGTAAGAGTTCAAACCGGAGTTGAAATGCGACAAGTAGCTGAATTTTACATCAAAGATAGAGCTATTCGTCATTTAGATAAAGGTAGAGTAGTAGTATTTGGCTGTGGCACAGGAAGTCCATTCTTCTCAACTGATACTGCATCTGCTTTAAGAGCTGCTGAAATAAATGCTGATGCTGTATTAAAAGCTACTAATGTAGATGGAATTTATGATAAAGATCCTAAAAAGTATAAAGATGCTAAAATGATAAAAGAAACAACATATATTGAAGTTTTAAATAAAAAATTAAATGTTATGGATTCTACTGCAACATCTTTATGTATGGAAGAAAATAGACCAATAATTGTATTTAATATTAATAAAAAAGATAATCTTAAAAAATTAATTATGGGTGAAGATATAGGAACCTTTGTTAATTAAATATAGTAAAAGCAAGATTTCTTGTTTTTTTCTTTGACTACATATGTTTTTTATGATAATATACCTTGAAAAGAGATGACATTATGGAAGAAGAATTAAAACTAATTAAAGAACATTTTGGAGAAAAATTTAGTCATTTTTGCCGTGAAGCATTTCCTACTATTCTTGAAAAAAAAGGTACACTATGGAATATATTAAATAGCAAATTTGAATATACTAAAAGTTTATATTTTGATTTAGAAAAATTTAATTTAAAAGAAAACTTTAAAGACTATATCTATTCTATCTATAACGAATTAGATGAAATACCACTCATTGAAACTGACAAAACACCTAAAGAATTATTTGATGAAGTAGGCTATGATTTTTACGAATGCAATACTGAAGAAGAAATTCAAAGTTTTAAAAAATATTTTGCTCCTGGTGAAGAACTTTGTACATTTACCGGTGGTAGATTAGATAGTCGCTTTGTTTTCTTTGCTGTTAGAAAAGATGTTGATAGTATCAATCGTCACGATTTTAAAGATCCAAAAAGACAAGATAAATATGGTACCAGTGTTATGAGTATTCAATTTTGGAGAGGAAAAGTTAATACTTTATCTATAAAAAATAGATATAACCATCATGTTGAACATCCTGATTCTACATATGGTAATAATCTAGAAAGAATAAATCCAGGCTTAACATATAGTTTCCAAAAACATTATAATTTAAATATTAATTCATATGCTACTAAATTAGAATTATTAAAGCATAATTATATTATGACTAGTGAAGGAAAATTTATACATTATAATATTGAAAATAATGATATATATTATTGCGATAATAATATAATTGTTCATAAAGGAAAAATAATTGATAAATATAAAGATAAAAGAGAATTTTTACTTATTGATTATTTTATTATCAATTTAAAAAATCATACAATAGAAAAATATGATTCTGAAAATATAGATGGTTTTCTTGACACTATTACTGACATCAAAAGAATAGATGTTTTAAAAAAAGAATATGGTAAACAAATAATTATAAGCCAAAGTGATGGTAATAGCATAATTATTAAAATTGATAAATTTAATAATATAATTGGTTATAAAAATGAAAGCATTACTGAAATAAATGATTTATTCTTGTTATGTAACGAAACACTAGAAGAAATTGAAATACCTAATGTTAGAAAAATAGGTGATACTTTTTTAGCAATGAATAGAAATTTGAAAAAAATAAATTTGCCATTTGTTACTATAATAGGAAATTGTTTTTTAAGCTCAAATAATATTTTAGAAAATGCTAATTTACCTAGAGTAATTGAAATAGGCGATTTATTCTTAAATGCAAATAGAGATTTAAAAGAATTATATCTTCCAAGGGTTAAAACAATAGGTGATTTATTTTTAGAATATAATAATTCTTTAGAGATTTTAGCACTACCAAGAGTTATAAATATTGGGGAATTTTGTTGTAATAACAACAACTCATTAAAAGAATTATATTTACCCAATGTTAAAAGCATTAAATGTAGCTTTTTTGGACATAATAATTCATTAATAGATGTATATATGCCAAACTTAGAAACAATTGATTTTGGTGCTTTTGAACACAATAATAGCATTAAAAAAATTGATATATCTAATATAGAAAAATGTGGGCTATATTTTATGAAAAACAATAGTGTTTTAGAAGAATGTAGAACTAGTGAATATTTTAGTGCTGGTAGTGGATTTATGGCAAATAATAAATTTGGTGAATCATATAAAGAAAATGTTAAAAGATTTGCAAAATTATTTTCATAATAAATGAATATATGATAAAATGTTAATATGGGTGATAAAATGAATCAAAAATCAAGAAGTGAATTAAGAATTAATATAATGAATATTTTATATCAAATATCTATATATAAGATGCGTCATATTAATTATAATGTAGATGATATAATTAAAGAAAATGTTGAAATAGATAGTGAATTTGTTAAAGATATTGTGTATGGAGTTATAACTAATGAAGATGAAATAGTTAAACAAGCTAATACATATCTTAATGGTTGGACTATTGATCGTTTAGGATTTACTGATCAAGCTATTCTAAAAATTGCTATTTATGAATTCTTATATACAGATACTCCTAAAATTGTATGTATTAATGAAGCCATTGAACTTGCTAAAAAATATAGTGATGATGAAGTAAGAAAAATGATTAATGCTTCTCTTGATAAACTATATCATAAATTAGAAGAAAAAAATGGACAATAAATATTTAACAATAGGGGCTTTAACTAGATATTTAAAACATCAGTTTGATAATGATAAAAACTTACAAACTGTTTTTTTAAAGGGAGAAATATCTAATTTTAAAATACATACAACAGGTCATTTATATTTTTCATTAAAAGATGAAACTAGTAAAATTAATGCCATAATGTTTAGTGCAAATGCTAAAAAATTATTGTTTAAACCAGTTGAAGGATCAAAAGTACTAGTAAGAGGAAGAATTAGTATTTATGAAGCAACTGGGAATTATCAAATATATATTGATGAAATGCTTGAAGACGGTATTGGTAATTTATATTTAGCTTTTGAAAAATTAAAAGAAAAATTATCTAAAGAAGGATTATTTGATTCAAAATATAAAAAAGAAATTCCAAAATTTCCTAGTCGAATTGGAATAATTACAGCATCAACTGGTGCTGCTATTAGAGACATTTTAACTACAATTAAAAGAAGATATCCAATATGTGAAACTATTCTTTTCCCTAGTTTAGTGCAAGGTGAAAATGCTAAAGAAAGCATAGTAAGTAATATTGAAAAAGCTCAAGAATATGATTTAGATGTATTAATAGTTGGCCGTGGTGGTGGATCTATTGAAGACTTATGGCCATTTAATGAAGAAATAGTTGCAAGAGCAATTTTTAAATCAAAAATTCCAGTTATTAGTGCTGTAGGTCATGAAATAGATTTTACAATTGCTGACTTTGTGGCTGATATGCGTGCTGCAACTCCAACGGCAGCAGCTGAACTTGCAGTTCCAAATATTATTGATTTATTTAACAAATTTAAACAATATCAAATAAGAATAAATGAAAATATTAATAAAAAAATTAATTATTTTAATTTATATTTAGATAGTATTAAAAATAGTTATGTTATTAAAAATCCTTTATTAATATATGATGCTAAATTTGAAAAATTAGATATCTTATCTGAAAAAATAAATAAAGAAATAAACTATAAATTGGAAAAAATTAATACTCAATTAGACAAATATAAAACAAATAATTTAATTGTTAATCCGATGAAAATATTTGAAAAATTTGATTTGAGTCTTTCAAATAATATTTCAAAATTAGAGCTTTTAAATCCACTAGGAGTATTAAATAGGGGATATAGTGTTACTTATAAAGATAATAAAGTAGTAAAAAGCATCAAAGATATAAAAAAGAATGATAAATTAAATATTAAACTAGTAAACGGTACTATTGAAACAATTGTAGATAGTATTAAGGAGGACAAATGAAATTTGAAGATAAAATTAAAAAAATAGAAGAAATAGTTGAAAAACTTGAAAATGGAGAAGCAGCTTTAGATGAATCTTTTGACTTATATAAAAAAGCAATGGATTTAATTAAAGAATGTGATAAAGAATTAAATGAAGTAAAAGAAAATGTTAATAAAATTGTTACTGAATCTGGTGAGATTAAAGCATTTGAACTAGATGAAGATGCCAAATAATACCTAATTGGTATTATTTTTTTATATAAAATTATAATTAAATCACATAATAATAATGTAGCTACATATGGAAGGAGCTAATATGATTTTTAAATACTTAAAAAAAGCTTCTTTAACACTTTTAATAACTATTACTATTATGCCATCATTTGTTCTAGCTTATTCCGATTATATTATTGCCAGTGGTAAAAATATTGGTATTGAAGTTAAATATAATGGTGTAATAGTAGTTGGATTTTATGACGAACAAAATAAAAATGAATTACAAATTGGAGATATAATTACCAGTATTAATGATAATAAAATAAATAATATTGATGAAATGATAGCGCAAATCGAAAATAGTCAAGATAAAAATAATATTAAAATTACTTATTTAAGAGGAGATACTATTAAAGAAGGAAAAATAAAATTATCAGATAATAAAACAGGATTATATGTAAAAGATAGTGTTGCTGGTATTGGAACATTAACATTTATTGATCCAAATACTAAATTATATGGAGCATTAGGGCATGAAATAATTGAAAAAAGTACTAAACAAATAGTAAATATTAAAGATGGTACCATATTTGCTTCTAAAGTAACTGGAATAATTCCTAGTGAAAATGGTATTCCAGGAGAAAAGCAAGCTATTTTCTATAATGATCAAATTGAAGGAAATATAAAAGAAAACACTAATAAAGGAATCTTTGGAATATATAATAGTATTATAAATAAAGAAAATTTATATAAAGTTGCTAGCATAAAGGATATAAAAAAAGGTAAAGCTCAAATATTAACAGTACTTGATGATAATCAGATAGAAAAATTTGATATTAATATAATAAAAATAAATACTCATGATAAGACCAAAAATCTTATATTTGAAATAACTGATAAAAACTTATTAAATAAAACAGGCGGTATTGTTCAAGGTATGAGTGGAAGCCCTATTATTCAAGGAGAATATATCATAGGAGCTATCACTCATGTAGTTGTAAATAATCCAACTAAAGGTTATGGTATATTTATTACAAATATGCTTGAAGAAGCAGAAAATTAAAGGAAGAATCTTCCTTTTTTTTCCTGTTTTTGATAAAATTATGATAGCAATATTGATGTAATTGGAGGAATAAGACTATGAAAAAAAAGTTAATTTTATTATTTCTTATATTAATATTTATTATTGATTTAATCTTAGTATTAACTGAAAATACAGCCTTTATTGATAGTAAAATACATGACCTAGTATATCATGATGATATTATTGAAATAATGAAATATATTACATTTTTAGGTAGTGCTATAGCTATTCCAATTGTTACTGGTATTAGTACTATTATATTATATTTAAAAAAGCAAAAAAAAGAAGCAATAAGTATAATTATAATTGTTATATTAAACGCTGTTTTAAATCTTGTTTTAAAAGCAATCATTTCTAGAGAGAGACCAGAATACATATTAGTTGATGAAGATTTTTATTCATTCCCATCAGGACATGCAATGGGTATTACTTCACTTTATGGTTACCTAATTTATATCATTTATAATAGTAAATTAATGAAAAAGAATAAGATTATTTTAATTACTTTGTTTAGTCTTGTAATTATTTCAGTTTGTATTTCCAGAATAATACTTGGGGCTCACTATTTTAGTGATATAATTGCTGGTATATTAATAAGTATATTTTTAATTATTATTTATAATTTTGTATTAAAAAAAGTATTAAAAAATTAATACTTTTTTCATATCTTCAATATTTTAACATACACTTTTAATATGGAGGCAAAATGATAAAAAAAATAATATTCTTTCTATTTTTATTTAGTATAGTTATTAAAGTAAATGCTTTAGAAATAAATAGTAAAAATGCTGTTCTTTATAATTTAGATACTGATAAAATTATTTTTGAAAAAAATAAAGATGAAATAATCAGTGTAGCTAGTCTTACTAAAATAATGACTATGATTGTAGCAATTGAAAATATTGATAATTTAGAAGAAAAAGTAATAATTACTGATAATGATTTTGAAACTCTATATGAGGAAAATGCATCACTTGCAGGTTTATATGTAGGGGAAGAATTAACTTATCGTGATTTATTATATGCAACATTTTTACCAAGTGGTGCAGATGGTGCACAAGCATTAGCCAATAACATAAGTGGTTCTATTTCAGAATTTGTAGAATTAATGAATCAAAAGGCTAAGGAATTAAATATGGAAAACTCTCATTTTGCAAACCCAACTGGTTTAGATAATAGTGAAAACTATTCAACAGTAGTTGATATGGCTAAATTACTTAAATATGCAAAAGAAAATAGTACTTTTTATGAAGTATTTACTTCAGATTATTATACTTTAAGTGATGGTTATAAATCATTCACTAATTGTTTTAGAAATACTGGATATTATTATGATTATGATACTAGTTATATATTAGGGGCTAAACCTGGATATACTGATGATGCAGGCAAATGTTTAGAATCACTTGCATATGATGAAAAAAATAATACCAATTATTTATTAGTAGTTTGTGGTGCCTCAACAAGTAGGGAAGATGCTTACCATTTAAAAGATACAACTGAAATATATAAATACTTTTTTAATAATAATCAAACAGTAAAAATATTAAGTGCTGGAGATGTTATTTTAACTACAAAATGTCCTTATAATAAAGAATGTAAATTTACAATAAATAAAGATATATATATAAATATTAATAGCGATTATGATGAAAATAAAGTTGCCATTCAAGTAGATAATCTTCAAAAAATAAATATTAATAGTTCAAAAGATAACTTAGTTGGCACTATTAATATTTTATATGATGGTAACATTATTGAAAAACAAGAT
>JAEEGL013446164.1_pt1 | contig 12369 bp, 6 predicted proteins | sample 9134231 | NCBI WGS metagenome assembly JAEEGL01 (sample SAMN16246548, study PRJNA631951) | gut metagenome | biome: gut microbiome; feature: rumen; material: fiber-attached | host: Bos | place: Iran: Karaj | collected 2018-10 | reverse complement strand
TCCAGATATGGAACACCACCTATTACAACAGGACGTGATACATATGGAACCGTAGCCGATGCACGAACTGCAGCGGATAAGTTACATTTGCCCTTCTCCATATACTCAGTCTGACCGGTGAGCATATTCGTAACGCCTATGGCCAGTCTGCGGGAGTCGTCCATGAGTCTTGCCTTATCAACAGGATGATCTTTCAGGATTGTATCAAAAAGATATGTAAATCCTGTGACGCCGTGATCGATTTTCATAGCACCTACACCTATGTAGTTCTTGTCGTTTCTGTACCTCAGGTTTATACCCGCAGCCCATCCAATCTGGCCCGATACATAACCTACGGCTGACATAGCTCCGGCGGATATTCCTACTGTGGCACTCATATTAATGCCGTTCAGCATAAGTGCATCCAGCACACCTAGCGTATACAGCGCTTTCCAGCCTCCGCCCTCGAGCACCATACACCCTTCCGTTATTTCATCCGTCGCCCTTCCTGTAGGCAGCTTGTCCAAATCCTTGTAAACTTCCATCTGTTCACCTCTGTTTTCTGCTAACTATCTTCTGTCTGTAATTTATTTACTTGTGACTCTCTCTGTTGTAATAATGCCAAATGTACCAGGACCGCAGTTTGCTGCAATGGTAGCATTGGCCTGTTCAAAGATAAGCACATCGTAAGTACCCTTCTTCTCTATCCTCTTACGGATCCAATCTAATTCTTTCTTACTTAATCCAACATAGGTTACAAACACAATTGTTTTAGCTGGTACGAGTCCTGAAAGACTTGAATCAATGTACTTCTTCCATGTTTTCTCTCTGGAACCGAAATACATCTTCTTCGCTTTCATCTCGCCGTCCTTCATAACAAGAAGTGGTCTTGCCATAAATGCTTTTGTAATATTAGCCATGTTCTTTGTTACCTGTTTTGACCTTGCAAGGTATTCAAGACTGTCCACTATAAAGCTGGTGTTAATCCTGTTCTTATAGTTCTCAAGCGAGAAGAGAATTTCATTCTTGTTCATACCTGCATCTGCAAGTCTGGCTGCAACTATAGCCATGAGTCCCTGTCCACTTGAAAGGTGCGAACTATCAAATACCGTTACATTTTCAAATGAATTCGCAGCCTCCAGAGCGATAGGATAACCTGTGTTCTGAATCTTACTTGATATAGAAATATGGATAACGTTGTTGGCTTTAGTAAGCTGATCTGCAAAGAAAGCTTCATAAGCGCTTGTATCTGGCGGTCCAGGGTTCACGCTATGATTTGTATCCTCCATATAAGCCAGAACGCCATTTGTATCTATCTCCACGCCATCCTTGAATATACCATCCTCTGTACGAACCAGATGTGGTATAGTAGTGATCTTGTATTTCTTTAGAAGTGCCGGTGGCAGATCCGCTACACTCTCTGTGGTAATGACAACCGGTCTCTTCTTCTGGCCGGCCTGCATCCACATTACAGAGTCGACAGTCACATCGCCATCTTCACTTGTTACCTTAACTATTTCCCTAGGAAGGAATCTGTATACTTCACTTTCCAGATTTTCACCTGTAACAGGTTTTACCAGATATCCGTCAAAGCCCGTAACCGCATAGAGTGAACGATTTTCCTCACCTGCATTTGCAGTAAGGATCACTATTGGAGTCTCGCGGTTCTGTCCACCAGCCTGTGCTCTGATAGCATGGTAACATTCGATACCATCCATCTCCGGCATCAGATGATCCATGAAGATCATATGGTATCTGTTGTTCAAAGTGAACTTCAGAGCCTCCGCTCCACTCTTCGCTGTATCTATCTGAAGCTTGGTATCACGAAGCAGCTTGGTAACTACCAGCAGGTTTGCCTCATTGTCATCTACAACAAGGATATGTCCTTCAGGAGCTTCAAACTTCTGCTTGTAATTCATCCTCTTGCCGATGCCATGCCTCTTCTTGTAATCATATTCACCTATCTGCTTTGTAGAAGCAGCCTTCTGAGGTATCTCAACGATAAATGTGGTTCCCTTGGTATAAACACTGTTAACAGTGACCTTTCCACCCATGAGATCCAGGAACTGCTTAACTATAGAGAGTCCAAGTCCTGTTCCCTCTATATGCTTATTGCTTGTCTCGTCAACCCTCTTAAATGCATCGAAGAGATAAGGTATATCTTCCTTCTTGATACCCATTCCGGTATCAGCTACAGAATAGATAATATTATATTCATTTTCACCCTCAAGCTTCTCACACTCAACTGACAGAGTGATGGAACCTTCCTTGGTGTACTTAATGGCATTATTTAAAATGTTCATCAGTACCTGTTTGATCCTGACTTCGTCGCCCATCAGTTCAGCAGGAATATCAGGCTCAACATTTACATTGAATTCCAGATTCTTCTCTCTGGCTCTTATCCACAGCATACCAACGAGATCAGAGAGCATATTTCCAGGAGAATATGGTTCGATAAGAAGATTCATATCTCCAGCCTGGAACTTAGACATATCAAGTATGTCATTTATCAGGTTGAGAAGCAGCTTGCCTGCAACTCTGATATTTACTGCATCATCAGCAACTTCATCACTGATATCCTCACGAAGGATCATCTCATTAAGTCCGATGATGGTATTTATAGGTGTACGGATCTCATGGCTCATGCTTGAGAAGAATCTGTTCTGCGCCGCATTTAACGACTCTATCTCTTCCCTCTGTTCCTGAGCCTTCTTATTCTCCATTTCATAGATAATATTCTCGAAACGGATCATTAATATGATTCCAATGCTTATGAGCACCATGGCTGTGAACAGATATATACGAGCTGCCATGCTGTCATAGATTGGGAATATATCCGGATGAGTGGCTGCCACGATAAAGCATCCCAGTCCCACTAAGCCCTCTAAAGCATAGAATATATTCTTGATCTTCCCTTCCAGGAAAACGCTTATAAGGAACATATTAAAGACGAACCACATCGGTCCCGCTCCACGTATACCTCCACTGTTAACAAATGTAATAGGGAAATATATATAGCACATACATGCGGAGATCAGAATCGCGCCAACCTGTATCTTGTCTTTCCTTATGGCAATAAGGCCTATTCCGCAAATGAATAGTATGTAGATAAAAGTACTGATGGCAATAGTTCTCATACTCGGGACAAAAAAGATTTCCAGTGTAGTGATACCCAGAACAATCATGATCGTAATAAAGTTGAGTACGAAGGATCTCTTCTTTACATCTATGGAATCATTTAATATATACTCTCGCATTTTATCACTCTTCATATCATGATTCCTCCTTTTCCGGTGCGAATTCCATCACATCATCAGAAGAATCAGGTCCGAACTCCATTACGTCGTCATCAGATGGACCGAACTCCATTACGTCGTCAGAAGAATCAGGTCCGAACTCCATTACGTCATCATCAGATGAGCCCGCATCAAATTCCATCACGTCGTCGGAGGCATCTGAATCATCCTCCATCGCAGGCGCATCTATTCCAAGCGCAGCTGCGATCTTCTCACTGGTCTCAGAATATAGATCCATAACTCTTGAATGATTCTCAGCAATGTAAGCTTCATCTACATTATCTGCAGCATTCTCAAGCTTCAGAGCTTCATCAGACAGTCCCATAACACCTATCATTTTAGAAGTACTCTTAACAGCATGGATGATTATCTCGTAATCCTTCCATTCCTTCGCCTCAGAGTGCTTGTTCATATTTGCAATCTTACCCTTCGACTCATTCACAAACTGAGTAAGGATAACCTTGTAGAATTCTATATCTCCAGCACAGTAACCAACACCTGTTTCCACGTCAACACCAGCCGCCTTGAGCTTCGCGCTGAAGGTGACAGGTTCTGACTTCTCAGGTGCTGCCTGTGTCTTTATTTCATCATTATTATCTTCGGCCGGAGCGAACTCCATAACCTCTGAATCAGTACCGGACTCAGCTGATGCGGCCTTACCGGATTTTGCAGATTCGATCTCCTCTGCAAATACATATGATATCGAAGCAGCTGGAAGTATCTTCTTCAGGGTTCTCTCCAGTTCTTCAACTTCTATAGGCTTGCTGACAAATCCTTCGAAGCCCTCTGACATAAACATCTGCTTTGCCGAACTCATAGCATTCGCAGTAAGTGCAACAGCAGGTGTATTATGAGCAAGTCCCATAACATCTGAACGTATTCTCTTAAGCGCTTCCACACCGTCCATACCCGGCATCATGTGATCCATGAAAATGATATCAAATGACTGGTTACGACACATTTCAACTGCTTCCACACCGGAGTTTGCAGTGACAACATTCATGCCGTATCTTGTGAAGATACTCTTTGCTACGATAAGGTTCATAGGCTCATCATCAACTACGAGGCCTGAAACATCCTTCAGGATCATATGCTTGTTACTGATCTTTCTGCCCTTTGTATCAGAATTAAGAACCGAAACAACAGGGAAGCAGTAGAACGGCTTCTCAAGTATCTTGCATGCACTTCCAGCAGGAGCCTTGAAACCTGTCTCAGCAACTATGATGACAGGGATGTTTTCTGCAATCCTCTCGATGAGTTCAGTACCTGCACGATACTCTTCCTCTCCGACGAACAGATGAGACAGTTCAACCGACTGAATCAGCTTCTCAAGTCCTTCTGCATTATCAACTCTGTGCATAGGAACACCCAGTCCCTTGACAATGTTAAATACTGCAGAATTGTAATATTCTCTTACCATTGGATTTGGGAATTTATCAAAATGTAAGAATGCGCCCGGACAGAGCTTATCCGGATTAGTAAATGACATGCAGCTCTGTGGATCTATTACGACCTGCGGAATACTTACGCGAACAGTCGTGCCTTCATCCACCTTGCTCGTGATAGTCATGAAACCACCAAGAGTAGCCACGAAGCCATTAACAATACCAAGTCCGAGGCCCAGACCGCCTCCGACTCTGGATCTGCTGGAATCAGACTGATAGAATCTCTCGTAGATCATACTCAGGTCTTCTTCCGATATACCAATACCCGTATCAGTAACTTCGATACGGAGATTTACGCCATAATCATGCTTCTCACAATCAATCTTAACGTATACGCCACCTTCGTTTGTATACTTCAGACCATTTGATATGAGAGCCTTAAGTATCTTCTTGATCTTCGCCACATCACTGTTCATGACAGCCGGTATGGAAGGATCAATATCTATAACAAGTTCAACTCCATTTGTTTTATATTCCCGAAGTTCTGTAACCAGGTCGTTCATGAGGGATGACAGCATGTAGTCCTCGCTGTTCTTAACAAGACCGCCTCTGTCAATCTCAGAATAATCAAGGATATCGCCTATCTGCTCAGCCACTTTTCGGCCTGCACTGCGGACAGCGATCATATCTGTACGTATTTCTTCATCCTGCTCCTTATCTATGCAGATTCCGGACAGACCTATTACAGCATTGATAGGAGTACGAAGCTCATGCGATACATTTGCCAGGAAATCGTTCAGTCGCTCCGTAGCTTCTGTAAGCTCTTCAACCTCTTCCCTGGAAACTGCCAGAACCTGGAACCACTTGTCGATAAGCGTTGTAGAAAACCATGCCACTATGGTAATCATGATTATATGAATTGCTACTCTGATGAAATAGAGCTGATCAGCCCCATTCTGATATACGCCCACAACCACGTCATAAGCCATCGTTACGTAAAATGTAACGAGTCCGAAATTTATTATCTTCTTCAATCCTGTTCTGGCGAAGACCATCAATATGGCCGCCATAACGATCGCTATGTCAAATGTACTGCTGATGTGCACTCCGTAGAAGAAAAATGTCAGCATTGTAATGATGGCATAAAACCATGTCCTGCTATAGACCGTTGACACTTCAGTTATATGCATGAACCACACAGTTATCAGTGCAACACCCACCAGAATGGTTCCCCAGAGTTCCCATTGCATGATAATAGAACCGGCTATAAGCATTACTGCAAATATCGTATAGCCTATGAGAATCAGCAACTGCGATGATTCAACTAATTCAATTCTATTTTCTTTCTTGTTCTTCATTTACTCTCCCGATATGGATCCGATCCAAATGTACCTAATTCGTATATTCCAACATAGATGCTTATTTAGTTGGATGCAGAACCTTATGAAATCTCTTGCGAAGCATTACCAGCTCCAGGATATGTGACACACGGAGTGCCAATATCTCAGGTATAAAAGGCTTTCTGATAAAGTCCATGGCACCAAGTGCAAGGCCCTTATCCTCTGTTCCGTAGCTATCATCTGCTGTCATGAATACGACTGATACTCTTCCTGCATCGCCACCCATATCTCTGAGTTTCTCTAACGTTTCAAATCCATCCATTCCCGGCATCTTGATATCAAGAAGCACGAGATCCGGAAGTTCTTCATTTTCATCCAGGTAATCTATAAGTTCCTGTCCGGAACTGAGGCATACAACCTTCATGCCCGCATCAGTAAGAGGCTTCTCTGTAAGCTTCAGATTCTTCTCATCATCATCAACCACGATAACGAATTTATCCTCATCCTGCATAAGAGGCCCAACCTCACTACGAACAAATTCACTGTCGTATACTATCTCTATACCCTCTTCATATGCTTCTCCCCAGGAAGTTACTATCTGATTGATAACCTTTTCAGTGAATTCTTCACGGATATCTGTGAGGAATACATAGTACTGATTGTAACGGCTTCTGGTCATGATATCCGACTTACGAAGAGAATGTCTAACATGATTACCGAACTCATCACACTGATCCATGTAGATATCATCAGGAGTTCCCTCCTTCTTGTTCAATGTAAAGAGAACCTTGCATGCATTTACATTGTGACGCGCTATATAACGAATGATATAACGATATACATAGGAGAATGCATCCATATCCATCTGAAGTGCTACACTCGGTACATTTCTCTCTCCAAGGATCTCAGACAGGGAATTAATATCCAGCTGAACTGAATTCTCTTCCTCTTCGGATATGACCGATGTATCGTAGATCGAATATCCATGTTTTCCATTCTTCTTAACCTTGTAGAGACATTTATCTGCCAACTTCAGAAGTGATGTGTAATCGTTACCATATCTAGGAACCATTACCGCACCCACAGATGCGCCAAGAGGAATATTCATATCCTCGCCCATCATTTCCTTTGCAGATGCCAGAAGCTTCTCATTTAAATCCCTGGATATCTGGGCAACTCCATCCTCCATAGTCATCTGGTAGCAAAATGCTACGAACTCATCGCCACCGATTCTTCCGACCCTGCTGTTTTCAGGAACAACTTCCTTGATTATATTTGCGAAGGATATGAGAACCTTGTCGCCCATCTCATGTCCATATATATCATTTACCAGCTTGAAGGAATCCAGGTCGATCATCATAAGACATCCCAGTTCCTCGTTACACATGGTAGAAAGTTCCACGCCTGTAGCGCCCTTGTTCAGAAGTCCTGTCAGCTTATCTCTGGTAGCTTCATTCTTCAGATTGATCATCTCAGACTGCATAGAGATAACGTTATTTATACGTCTCAGAAGAACATCAGGATTGAAAGGCTTTCTGATGAAATCAGAAACACCAACCTCAAAGCCTCTGGTCTCTGTTCCGGTATTCTCATCAGCTGTCAGGAATATGACCGGCGTCTCATTTAACCCCTTCTGTTTTTCTAAAACCCTTAAGTTTGACAGAGTTTCAAATCCATCCATTTCAGGCATTTTAATATCCAGAAGAATCAGATCAGGAGTTCCGTTCTTGCCAACGTAATCCAGAAGCGCGCTTCCTGACTTAAGAGCCGTGACACGCATATTATTCTTGCTGAGTATATGTCCCGCCATCTGAAGATTTGATGTGTCATCATCTACTACCATGATCCACTTTGCTGCTGCCATATTGCTTACCCTCCCAAGTTAACAACCCTATTACATCAAAATATATTCTTACTGCACGTCGCTGTGCTTCAAAACATCAATGACCCTTGCCACCGTTGCATACTGATTCGCCAGGAAATCCCCACTCCTGTAGGACACATCTGTAAGATCATACAGAACGCTTCCATACAGCTTTTCCTTGAAATAAAGCGGCATCAGAATCATATTGAAATAATCATTTGTGATAAATTTATTATTGAATAAATGGTCGATAGTCATCTCCTGCTCATGTTCAGGAACGCAGGTGATCTTACCGCCGGTCATGGCAACCTTGAGCCTTACATTGTCCGGCATCACAAATTCATCAAACTGCTTATGAACTATCGGTTCATCGTAAATGTATACGTAGGCATTCTTAACTCCGAAGATCGACAGGTTCTTAACGATGTTCGCATAACTCTCATCATTACCCTGATTGAAATTCAGCGTATCCTCAACCATGGTCTTCAGCGTAAAGAGGGATTCATTCATGATATTCTCATATTCCTGGGCATCGCTTTTCATGGTCCTGATTATCTTATTAAGTATCATGCTGTACGTCTCGTAGGCCTGACATTTCCGCTCGTAAGAATTAAATCTCTCCATAGCCGCGGCCCTGACTCTGTCCACATATGCCAGCAGGATTTCCGTATCTGTGTAATCCAGAATGCCTGTACTGAAGAATTCATCTAATTTATTCTTCAGGAATACAACCCTGTCCGGATTGTAGGTAGCATCATCAATGTAATCGATAAGGATGTTCATAAGAGTCTTATATTTTATGAGTATGTCGAAATGTTCCTTCTCCGCTGTATCGTCGAATTTAAAGAATACGCGGTGGAAATATTTATCCAGATTATCCTTGTCGAGGATCTGTTCATTTACATTATCCTTATCAAGCAGTGAGCCAAAAGAATCCCTAGGAATAAATCTCGTAGGCACTGTCATCTGACCTACACTCCAGCCCTCAAGCATCATTCGAACCATCTTGAAGACTATATGTCCCAGCTTCTTGCCACTGGCGTCTACTGTTGAAAGCGACGGAGTTATCATGCTTCCCTTTACAGAATTATCAAAGCCCATGACCTTGATATCCTTACCCGGAACGAGTCCTCTCTCAGACATCACATCGTAAAATGTAAGTGCTACATCATCATTTGCACAGATAACCGCTTCCATATCAGGATTGTTATCTATGAGCCATTCGCACTCTTCCTTACAGTCCCTTGAGAGATTAGTCGAGAGTACACTGTTAGGTCCTATAGCAAGTCCGTACTTCTCCATGCTTTCTCTATAAGCTTCATATCTCTCATGACCATCATTATTATGATCACGAGTTTTCAGCATACAGATGTTCTTAACTCCCAGCTCTTCGATCAGGTATTTCATACCTTCATTTATTCCGTATTTATTATCAAAAACAACACCAGGGTAGCCATCCATTTTAGCAGCTGCAAGAATGATCGGAACATTTATCTTCTCCAATTCATCCATGAAGCGTTTCCTGCCCTCTTCCGTTGACAGGCAGGCTATAGTATCGATAGACACTATAAGGACATCTACATTGGTGTAGGTTATATTTTTGATATTCGTTTGATATTGATATTCGTGAAGATCAGGAAGCCCCTTCATCTCCCTGTCGATGTATTTTACCGGGATTACAACTACGTTTACATTTTCCTTCTCCGCTGCACTTATAACGCCTTTGCATAGGTGCTCCACGAACTCGTCCATAATCCCACTTACTACAAATCCTATTGTTTTCTTATCTGTCATTTTCTAACCCCATTAACACTTCTCTGCAATACCTTCTGTATCTATTTCAGACAACAAAAATTCATTCTTAATTATACCATTAAATCGTGTAAAAAAAAAGAGCACCTTATGGTGCTCTTTCATATGTTTTTCAGTTATTTATCAAGTATTTCTGCCGCTTCCTTTAGGAGTTCTATAATCGGCAGATGCTGTGGACATACACCCTCGCACTGACCGCACGCTATACAATCCGAAGCCTTGCCACCACGGGACACAACGCCAGAATAGAAATTCTTAGCTCTCCAGTCATCAGGATATCGCCTCAGCGTATTTATCGTTCTGAACACGTCCGGAATGCTGATACTCATCGGGCATCCAGGAGTGCAGTATTTGCAGGCTGTACAGCCGATCTGCGGTGTACGCAGTATCTCCTCTGTAACTTCATCTATGAGGCACATTTCACTTTCAGACATAGGTTCGAAATTGTCAAATGTACCGATGTTGTCGTCCATCTGTTCCTCATTCGACATGCCCGACAGAATGGTCATGATTCCCGGCAGTGAACCCACATAGCGGAGCGCCCAGGATGCAACAGACTTATCAGGTCTTGCGGACTTAAACTTCTGCTCGATCTCAGGAGGCATATTTGCCAGCATGCCGCCTCTGATAGGTTCCATGACTATGATTGGAATTCCTCTCTCTTCAAGAATCCTGTACAGTTCCCCGGAACGAACAACCGGATTAGTCCTGTCCAGATAGTTGAACTGAATCTGCACGAACTCAATCTCAGGATGCTTATCCAGCACATTTTCCAGGAGTTCCGGACTTCCATGGTAGGAAAATCCGAAATGGCGGATCTTGCCCTCTTCCTTCTTCTTGAGTCCCCAGCTGAAGCAATCATACTTCTCGTAAATATCATAATTCGAGCCATCCTCTATGGAATGAAGCAGATAAAAATCGAAATAATCCACTCCCGCTCTCTCACACTGCTCGTTGAAGATACGCTCTATGTCGCTCTCCTCTTTTATCTCCCAGGCAGGCAGCTTGGTTGTCAGCATAAAGCTGTCACGAGGATATCTCTTCACCAGCGCTTCTCTGGCAGCAACTTCTGACTTGCCGCCATGATATACATAAGCTGTATCGAAATAGTTGAAGTCCATTTTCATGTACTTATCAACCATTCTCTTTACATGTTTAATGTCAATCTCTCCGTCCTTCTCAGGTAGTCTCATAAGGCCAAAGCCCAGTTTCGGCATTTTATCTAAATCAATACTCATACGCGCCCTCCTGTATCAGAACTTCTTCTTCGTATCCTCCAGAACCTCGATAACCTTATCACACCACTCATCGAATTCAGGATCCTCAACCTGGCATTCAGGATGTGACAGTACGTAATCCAGTGCGATACGAACGCCCTGGTCAAATCTGACTGTGGTCCGCATATCCGGCACAACCCTCTTCAGCTTGCTGTTGTCAAATACAACCGATACGGACTTATCGCCAGTAAGACTTCCTTCAAAATCGAAGCCATACTTATCGCCAACAGCACTCAGATATTCAGACGCAACATGATAAGCCTTCAGTTCAACTCCCAGCGCATCAGCTATAGTCTGGTATATCTGATTCCATGTCAGAGTCTCATCTCCGGTTATCTGGAAGGCCTCACCTATGGCATGTCTGTTGCCCATGAGTCCTGTATAACCGATTGCGAAATCCTTGTTAAATGTAGCGGTCCAGAGCGATGTTCCATCTCCCTGAATAATAACAGGCTTACCATCCATCATACGCTTGATGACCTGATAGAAGCCCTTCTTACCATGTACGCCAAGCGGTACATTTCTCTCATCATATGTATGACTCGGTCTGACAATAGTTACCGGGAATCCTTCCTCACGGTACTTCTTCATCAGGAACTCCTCGCATGCGATCTTGTTGCGTGAATATTCCCAATGCGGATTAGCAAGTGTCGTTCCTTCTGTTATCACATAGCTGGCTGCAGGCTTGTTGTATGCCGATGCAGAACTGATATAGATATACTGCTTCGTCTTACCCTTGAAGAGTCTGTAATCACGTTCCACCTGATCAACTGTGAATCCGATGAATTCGCCGATTACATCAAACTCCATGCCTTCCAGCTTCTTACTTACTGTCTCCTCATCATTGATATCGCAAATGATCTGATTCACGCCATCCGGCAGTTCAGAATTTCTATTTCCACGATTGATGAGCCAGACCTCCCAACCCAGTTCATTTATAAGTCTTTTTACTATGGCCATGCTTATAGTGCCTGTGCCACCCACAAATAAAGCTTTCATAAAATGTTCTCCTTTATAGTCTTTCTAGCGTCAAGCCACCTGCCCATACAGGCACACATGTGCCTGCATGGCACTGTGGCTTGCTGGTCGCTACGCTCCATAAGATTTGCTGTGCAAATCTTAGACTGCCATCATATGGTAAATTTTAGTGCAATCCTCTTCATTCAGAGTTACAAATCCCGAAATAGTTCCATCTCTTCCGTCACCGCGGCAGAGAACCTCAACCAGCTTCGGTATGTCTTCTTCCTTTGCTCCCAGTTCCTCGAAATTCTTAGGCATTCCGATGGAGATCAGGAAGTTCCTGAAGGCCTCGATACCCTCAAGAGCTGTAACCTCAGGATGATCGAAATCCATCTGGCAGCCCCATACTCTTACAGCAACCTGAGCGAAACGCATTACGTCATGCTTGTAAACATA
>JAEEGL016867403.1_pt1 | contig 12370 bp, 12 predicted proteins | sample 9134231 | NCBI WGS metagenome assembly JAEEGL01 (sample SAMN16246548, study PRJNA631951) | gut metagenome | biome: gut microbiome; feature: rumen; material: fiber-attached | host: Bos | place: Iran: Karaj | collected 2018-10 | reverse complement strand
CAAGGACTACACCGTTATGGCAAGCAAGGGCCACATCCGCGATTTGGCCAAGAAAGAGATGAGTATTGACGTGGAGAACGGATACACTCCCCAGTATCAAATCGACGAAGGGAAGAAACCTCTTATCAGCGAGTTGAAAAAGGCCGCCCAGAGTGCCGACACCGTTTGGCTCGCAACTGATGAGGACCGCGAGGGAGAGGCCATCGCATGGCACCTGCAGGAGACCTTGAAACCGGATCCCGAGAAGACCAAGCGCATTGTCTTCACCGAGATTACCAAGACCGCCATCCTGCATGCCATCGAGAATCCGCGGCAGATTGACATGAATCTCGTCGACGCGCAGCAGGCACGTCGCGTGCTCGACCGACTGGTGGGCTATGAAATCAGTCCCATCCTGTGGAGCAAGATTAAACCCGCGCTGAGTGCCGGCCGTGTGCAGAGCGTTGCCGTGCGTCTCATTGTGGAGCGCGAAAACGAAATCAAGAACTTTGTAAGCAAGCCCTACTTCCGCGTGGTGGCAATATTCCACCCGAAGGACAGCAGCAAGATGCTCCAGGCCGACCTCAACCACCATTTCGAGACCGAGGCCGAGGCCGAGGCTTTCCTGCAGAGCATTGTGGGTGCTTCGTTCAAGGTGAGTAAGATTGAAACAAAGCCGGTCAAGCGCACGCCTGCGCCTCCGTTCACCACCAGCACCATGCAGCAGGAGGCCAGCCGCAAGCTGGGCTTCAGCGTGGCACGTACGATGCAGGTTGCGCAGCAGCTCTATGAAGGCGGTTTCATAACCTATATGCGTACCGACAGCGTGAACCTGAGCGACCTGGCACTGAGCATGGCCAAGAAGGAGATTGCCGCCGAATACGGTCCCGAGTACTGCAAGACACGCCGCTACCAGACCAAGACCAAGGGTGCACAGGAGGCTCACGAGGCCATACGTCCCACCGACATGAGTGTGCAGAGTCTCAACATCGACAGTGCACAGCGTCGTCTCTATGAACTGATATGGAAGCGCACGGTGGCCAGCCAGATGGCCGACGCCGAGCTTGAAAAGACCGAAATCGAGATTTCGATCAGTTCGGAGTTGAAGGGTGCGAAAAACAAGCCCGCACTGTTCTTCCAGTGCTCGGGCGAGCAGGTGAAGTTCGACGGCTTCATGAAAGTCTACATGGAAAGTAGCGACGACGAGGGCGACGAGGCATCGGAGCGTCTGCTGCCCATCCTGCCCGAAGGCACCATCATGGCCATGGACAGCTGTGAGGCCAGCCAGCACTACACCCAGCATCCTCCTCGCTACACCGAGGCCACCCTCATCAAGAAGCTCGATGCCCTCGGAATTGGCCGTCCGTCGACATACGCCCCGACCATCAGCACCATCCTCAAGCGCGAGTATATCATCAAGGAAGACCGCGAGGGCATGTCGCGCAAATGTGTGGTACTGACCTTGAAAGGCAGCGATATATGCCGTATTGAATGCATGGAGAAGGACTATGCCGAGAAGGGCAAGCTGTTCCCCACCGACATCGGATGCGTGGTCAACAACTTCCTGATGGAGCATTTCACCGACATCATCGACTATAACTTCACCGCCGAGGTGGAAAGCGACTTCGACGACATAGCCACCGGCAAGAAGGAGTGGCGCAAGGTTATAGACAAGTTCTACGTGCCGTTCCACAAGAATGTCAAGCTGACACAGCAGAACTCGCAGCGCACCACCGGCAGCCGTCTGCTGGGTATCGACCCGACCTCCGGCAAGAACGTCTATGCCAAGATTGGTCGCTACGGCACGCTGGTGCAGATTGGCGAGACCAATACCGACGAGAAGCCGCGCTTTGCCAGCATGAAGAAAGGCCAGAGCATAGAGACCATCACCATGGAAGAGGCCCTGGCGCTCTTTGAGCTGCCGCGCACCCTAGGTCAGTTCGAGGACAAGGATGTTATCGTCAGCATCGGCAAGTTCGGCCCATACGTGCGCCACGACAGCAAGTTCTACTCGCTGGGCAAGGGAGATGACCCGTACGAGGTTACGCTGGAGCGTGCCATCGAAATCATCATAATCAAGCGCGAGGCCGAGGCACAGAAGGAAGAGCTGAAGAAGATATATCCGCATCAGATTGGCATCAATGACGGTGAGCCGGTTATGAGCAACATAGGCCGCTTCGGACCCTATCTTACCTACAGAGGCGAGAACTTCCGCCTTGCCAAGGGTATTGACCCGCTCAAGCTCACGGTCGAGGAGGCCATGACGATAATAGACAACGGCGGGAAGAAGAAAAAGAAGAAGTGACGCTCTCCATCGTCATAGTCAACTACAACGTCAAGTATTTCCTGCGGCAGTGTCTGGCGTCGGTGTACGGCTCGCAGCGGAGACTGTCTGACGGCACGGAGCTGGAACTGGACGTATGGGTGGTTGACAATGATTCGGTCGACGGCTCGGTGGAGATGGTGCGGCAGGAATTTCCTCAGGCGCACGTCATCGCCAACCGTGAGAACGTCGGCTTCGCCCGTGCGAACAATATGGCGCTTAGGGAGTGCGGAGTGCGGAACTCCGAACTAATACTGCTGCTCAACCCAGACACTCTGGTTGAGAGCGACACCTTTGTAAAGTGCGTCGAGTTTATGCGCAGCCATGACGACTGCGGTGGACTATGTGTGAAGATGGTTGACGGCGAAGGCCGTTACCTGAAGGAGAGCAAGCGAGGCTTCCCAACGCCAGAGGCGTCCTTCTACAAGATTTCCGGTCTCATACGGCTGTTCCCCCGCAACAAGCGTATTGCGGCCTACTACATGGGGCATCTGGATGAGGACGAGGTGAACGAGATAGAAATCATGCCGGGTGCATTCCTGATGTTCCGGCGCGAGGTGTACGACAAGATAGGTGGCCTCGACGAGAGCTATTTCATGTATGGCGAGGACATCGACTTTTCGTGGCGCATACACCTTGCCGGGTGGAAGAACTACTACCTGCCCACCACGCATATCATTCATTACAAGGGAGAAAGCACCAAGAAGGGGTCGATGAACTATGTCTACACCTTCTACAACGCCATGTCCATCTTTGTGCGCCGCTACTTCAGTGGCAGTGGTGCGCGGATGTTCAACCTGCTGCTGCAGCTGGCCATCTGGTTGCGTGCGGCAATAGCATGGATGAGGCGTGTGGCAGGGACTGTGGCGGTGCCACTTCTCGACTTCGCCGCTGCCTATGGCGGTTTTGTGCTGATAAAACAGGTGTGGGCAGTATGGTGGGCCGACAACATCGACTACTACCCGACGGAGTATACCGTGCTGGTGATACCTGTTTACATCCTAGTGCTGATGCTGTGCAGCTGGTTGCAGGGTGGCTACGACCGTCCTGTCAGGCTGTGGCGCATAGTGCGCGGCATGGCCGTCGGCGTACTGCTGCTGCTGGCCTTCTATTCGCTGCTTGACGAGAGCCAGCGCTACTCGCGCATGCTGCTTATGGCAGGCTCGCTGTGGACGCTGGTGTCGACACTCATCATCCGTCTGCTGCTGAGCATTGCCGGTGTCAAAGGCTATGCCCTGCGTGCACGTCGTCGCGGTGGCACACTGATAGTGGGCAGCGAGGACGAGACAACGCGCGTGGCCGGACTATACCGTGCTTGTCAGCCGGAGGTCTCGGTCACTGCCACCGCCGACCTTGAGGCGCACCACCTGCAGGACATTATAAGGATAGAGCATATTGAGGATGTCGTCTTCTGTGGCCGCGACGTGGACATGCAGCGCATCATCAGCCTGATGACCACCTTGCGCAGTGCCGGTGTGCAGTACCGCATAGCTCCGGCCGAGGGCGATTTCATTATCGGTACCGGTGGCATCCTTTCTGCCGATGAACTTTATTTTGCCGACCTTGACACTGTCGGCACCGCCACCAACCGTCGCCACAAGCGGCTGTTCGATATAGGCGTGGCGCTGCTGCTGATAGTCCTCTCGCCAATACTTTTCTGGCCACAGAAACGCAAGAAACAGTACTTCGGCGACTGCCTGCGTGTGCTTGTCGGCAGCCTAACATGGGTGGGATACACCGGATGCAAGGGTGTGTTCAGTCCGGCCGACATTGCCGACAATGTGCCGTCCGACACTGCAGACCGTCTCATGCTGCGCTATATGCGCCGCTATCGTACTGCAACAGACTTGGCAATAGTCATGCACAACTGGAACAGGATATGAATAGGGGTGCTTGTTGTGCGGGAATGTCAGTAAATAGGGAAAACTAAATACCCAATATTTTAACCATCTCGGCAGGAGTCACGACGATGGGTTTGCGGGGGAAGTGTTTGGTGTTGCCGGTGACGACATAGGCACCATCTTTCGACATTGCCACCTCATAGAAGACGGCATCGTCCGGGTCGGGGAACTGTTCGCCAGATTCAATACGGCTGGCTTCCGTGCCATGAGATATGACCGATTCGATAAGAACCTCTACAAGTTCATTGTCGAAGTCAAACTTTCCGCGACTTAGCACTTCTTGATACTCTTTAATAATATCGTCATTGTACAGAGTACGGAACCTGCCGTTTGCCAATGCACGCATCAGCCGTGCCGTAGCAGCCTTTTCATTTGAAGTATATAAGGCCGAAACAAGTACATTGGTGTCTATTACAGCGTAAACCTTCATTGCCTGGTCTCCTTTGCATGTCGTTCGGCGCGAGCCAGTGCGATTTCAGCATTGATTTCATCAAGGGTCAATTCCTTTACCTCGCCGCTTTCGACCCTTTCGCGTTGACGGGCCAGCAGGTCGAGCATTCTGCGACGGGTCTTTTCTTTGTTTATGAATTCCGTCCAGGGTACATACACCAACCGCTCCCACATGTGCATCATCTCGGAGAGGGTTTCCTCTTGGGTGGTGCCGTTGAGGGCGCAGAACTGGTCGATCTGTTCCTTCATTCGTGAGTCCATGTTGACTGTCATCGATACCTGTGCCATAGCATTTTGTTTTTCTTCCATAACGTTGAGGGTCATGTTTTATTGTGCAAGAGTGGCAAAATACTTTCTCGTAATAAATTTACGTAATAAATATATTTTATTGACGGCACAATAAATATAAAATATCTACGTTTCTCATTCCAAAACGTAGCAAAATGAAAATCAGAAGCGGAGCTACATTAACACGTGGAATTGTCAGGCTGGCATACTGTGCCGGCATGTTTTTCATCTTTCTGTCGTCGGCATTCACTTCAGCGCAGGCGCAGAGAATCAACGGCTTTGTGTCGTCGGGCATCACTTTCTCGCAGATTGAGGGCGACGAGCTGAAAGGCTTCCGCAAATATGGTTACACCGGTGGCGTGGGTGCGCTGACAGCTATCAGCAGCAACGGCCGCTGGGGTTTGAGCATTGAGGCATTGTTCTCGCAGCGCGGCACCTACGACAACAGCGGCGACCCCTATGCCATGACCATGACGCTCAACTATGTAGACATACCGCTGCTGGTTCATTATCAGGACCCACACGGGGGAATGCTTGTCGGTGCGGGTGTCACCTATGGCCGCCTTGTCGCGCAGCCCAACGGAACCATCCTGTTCAACAAAAACAGCATGATACCCGACACCAGCGACATGACATTCAATCACAACGACGTTTGTGCCACTATAGATGCCCGTTTCACCGTGTGGAAAGGTCTGCAACTCAACCTGCGTTGGCAGTACTCGATTATGGCCATCAAACGTCAGTGGCACTTCGACATCTACCGCCAGGGCCGCTGGATTGCACACGACAACGACTGCTACAACAATGCCATCACCCTCCGTCTGATATATCAGTTCTAGCCATGGCCACCGCTCTATTCCCCGGGTCGTTCGACCCCTTCACCGCCGGTCACGAGGCTGTATTGCGCCGTGTGTTGCCACTGTTCGACCGTGTTGTGGTGGCGGTGGGTGTCAACTCGGAGAAACAGTGTATGTTCACTCCCGAGGAACGGGTGGAGCGCATACGGCAGATGCTGGCCGACTGTCCGACGGTGGAGGTGACATCATACAGCGGCATGACCATCGACCTGTGTCACAAAGAGGGGGCACAATGTATAATCCGTGGCATACGCACTGCCAAGGATTTTGAATATGAGCAACTTGTTGCCAGCGTGAACCGTGAGCAGGACCCTTCGATAGAGACCATGTTGGTCATGGCCGATGCCGACCATATCAACATCAGCAGTACGCTGGAACGCGAACGCTTGACGCATGAAACTCGATGACGACATAGTCTACCTGAAGGGTGTCGGTCCCGCCAAGGCCCGCCTGCTGGCATCGGAACTGGGTATACATACGGTCGCCGATATGTTGGAGCATTTCCCATACCGCTACATCGACCGTTCGTCGCTCAGCACCATAGCCACCCTCACCGAGGAGAACAACTATGTTGTTCTTCGCGGAAGGGTGAACAATATACAGACCGTCAGCACCGGCAGGAACCGCGAGCGGATGACGTGCGACCTTTACGACGGCACAGGTTACATCCAGCTGGTATGGTTTGCCGGAACGAAGTGGGTTCGCGAAAGGCTGAAACCCAATGTCGACTACCTCGTCATGGGCAAGCCGTCGGTGTTCAACAACGGCTGGCAGATGACGCACCCAGAGCTGGAAGTGGAGAGAGGGGAGTGGAGAACTGAGAGTGGAGAACGGAGAGAGGAGAACGGAGAACGCGTCAGCACTCTCTCCACTCTCCACTCTCCTCTCTCCTCTCCCTTCCTGCCAGTTTACAATACCACGGAAAAGATGAAACAGGGCTGGCTGGGGGCTCGGACAATAGCCAAGTTGATGGAGGCACTGCTGTCGCAGTTGCCGCATATTGACGAGACCCTGCCGCAAGAAGTGGTTATGCGTTACCGGCTGGCCAGCCGCGACCAGGCGTTGCGCTGGGTACATTTTCCTGAGAACCAGCAGCAGATAGAAGCGGCACGTACTCGCCTCAAGTTCGAGGAGCTGTTCTTCATGCAGCTCGACTACCAATATGCCCACAGTGAGCGTCAGCTGCATTCGGCCGGACGTGTATTCTCCGTTGTGGGCGACCATTTCAATGACTTTTACAAGCAGTTGCCTTTCTCGCTCACCGGTGCGCAGAAGCGTGTGGTGCGCGAGGTGCGTGAGGATATGCGCACAGGCCGCCAGATGAACCGCCTGATACAGGGCGACGTGGGCAGCGGCAAGACCCTCGTGGCCTTGATGTGCATGCTTATCGCCCTCGACAATGGCTGTCAGGCCTGCCTGATGGCCCCCACCGAAATACTTGCAACACAGCACTACCAGACTTTCCTGCGTATGCTCGACGGTCTGGATATAAGCGTCGAACTGCTTATCGGCAGTGTTAAGTCGGCTGCGAAGAAACGTATCAAAACCCGCATCGCCAATGGTGAGACGCAGATAGTTATAGGTACGCACGCTTTGATTGAGGACGACGTGCATTTCCATGACCTGGGTCTGGTGGTTATCGATGAGCAGCACCGCTTCGGTGTGGAGCAGCGCAGCAAGCTGTGGGCCAAGGCCGTGCCGTCGCCGCATGTGCTTGTGATGACCGCCACACCCATACCGCGCACGCTGGCCATGACCCTATATGGCGACCTGGACTGCTCAATCATCGACGAGCTGCCTCCCGGCCGTCATCCTGTGCGCACCTACCACCGTACTGAGCCACGCCGTCCACTGGTATTCAGCTTCCTGAAGAAACAGATTGACGCCGGACGGCAGGTATACATCGTCTACCCCCTCATCCACGAGAGTGATAAGATGGATCTCAAAGACCTCGAGGACGGACTGGAGATGGTGCAGAGCTATTTCCCGAGGCCGCAGTATGCCACCTCGATGGTCCATGGTCAGCTCACTGCCGAGGAGAAGGCTTTCGAGATGGAACGTTTCAAGCAGGGCAAGACGCAGATAATGGTGGCCACCACCGTTATCGAGGTGGGTGTGGACATACCCAATGCCACCGTGATGGTCATCGAGAACGCCGAGCGCTTCGGCCTCAGTCAGCTGCACCAGCTGAGGGGTAGGGTAGGGCGCGGTGCCGAGCAGAGCTACTGCATACTGATGACCAAAGACCAGCTGAGCTACACCAGTCAGGAACGTATTCGCACCATGTGCAGTACCAGCGACGGTTTCCAGATTGCTGAGGCCGACCTGCGCCTGCGCGGTCCCGGAGACATACAGGGCTTGGCGCAGAGCGGTGTGCTGGATCTCAAGCTGGCCTCCATCGTCGACGACGAGCCACTGGTTGCCGCCACCCGTAACGAGGTGCGCGACATACTGGCCGCCGACCCAACCTTGAGCCGCTACCCGCTGCTGCAACAATACATTGAGCACTCCAAGAACAAGATGCTCTGGGGGAAGATTTCTTGAGAGTTAAGAGTGAAGAATGAAGAGTGAAGAATGAATTGTGAATTGAGAATGGTGGATTAAGAATTGTGAAAATATATTAATATAATGAATAAAGCCGATATGCAGATTAATCTTGTTGCAGAGGAGGGAGCCACCCTCTCCTCGGGTAGCCTGCGGCTCTATGCACAACTCTCCAATACCAATTCTTCGTTCTCCACTCTCCACTCTTCACTCTCCATTCCAAACACTCCTCTCCCTATAATTGGCAGCATAGACCTCTACGCCTACGACCCCGTCAACCGTCGTGCCGCGGTGGGCATAATGGTGGCCACGGAATACCGCCGCCAAGGCTACGCACTAGCCATGCTCCAAGCATTGAAAGAGTTGGCCGTCACAGTCTACAAGCTACACACTTTGTATGCCGATATTGCCTCGCCGAACATCGCCAGCCAGTCCCTCTTCCGCAAGGCAGGCTACGAGGAGTGTGGCCGATTCAAGGAATGGCTTGAATATGACAGCCATTTTATCGACAACGTTAGAATGCAATTGATGCTATGAAAAAAAAAACAATAGTTATACTAGTCGCTATAGTTGTGCTAGTTTCCATAGTTGGACTAGGAGCTTTGACCATTTTAAACTCACGCACCTCCAACAGTGAGCCTGTGCGCATCAACCTGCCCGAAGGCACCACCTACGAGACACTATGCGACAGCCTCGACATACACCTTGTCTTCAACAAAGGCTTGAACAAGAGAATCTTCAATCTTCAATTTTCAATTTTAAATTCCACAATTCGTCCCGGCAGCTATGTCATCGAGCCGCACATGAGAAATCTTGCCCTTGTCCGCAAGCTCCGCAACGGTCAGCAGGACCCCATACGCCTCAGCATCGGCAAATTCCGCACACCGCAGCAACTCAACGAGTACTTGAACAGCAAACTCATGCACAACGACTTCAACGTTACCCTCGACAGCTTCTACCTCATACTCCCCGACACCTACGAGTTCTACTGGACAGTCGCACCCGAGCAGTTCAAGCAGCGAATGGAAAAAGAATTCGAAAGCTTTTGGAAGAAAAAGATTGGATTGAATGGAGAGCTGCACAACTTCAAAGATATTGTCATATTGGCCTCCATCGTGGAGGAGGAGACCAACAACGAGGCCGAGAAACCGACTATTGCCAGGGTATATATCAATCGTCTTGACCGTGGGATGCCCCTGCAGGCCGACCCAACCGTCAAATATGCCGTAGGCGATTTCGCGCTGCAACGCATCTTGAACAAGCACCTCGCCGTTGAAAGTCCCTTCAACACCTACCTGCACACCGGCTTGCCGCCGGCACCCATCTGTCTGCCGTCCAAATCGACCATCACGGCGGTCGTCACCGCTCCGGAACATAACTACATATACTTCTGTGCCAGCGACAAAATGGACGGCACCCACCGCTTTGCCGCCACCCTCGCAGAGCACAACCGCAATGCTGCCGCCTTCCACGCAGCCTTGAATCGACGTGGCATAAAGTGAGCGCAAAGCTTTTTTTCGGTGAAATGCAATAAAAATGCAAGTTTTAAGTTAAACATGGTACATAATCATTGAACCCAGGCGTGGAAGACAAGCAAATAGTAGAGGCTGTGCTGGCCGGAAACACACGGTTGTATGCCGAGATAGTGGAACGCTACCAACAGATAGTGGCCAATCTGACATACAAACTGTGTGGCAACAAGCTTGACATCGAGGAGGTTACGCAGCAGGTATTTGTCGAACTCTACACCGCCCTGCCGCGCTTCAGGTTCGACTCGAAACTGAGTTCTTTCATTTACAGCATCACCGTGAACGTGGTCTGCAAGATGACCAAAAAGCAGCGCCGGTTCATCTCGTCAGACCAGCAGGAGTACCACCCCGAAACGCCGAGTGACGACTTGAATGCCGAGCAGCAGATTATCCGCAGCGAGCGTCATCAACAGCTTCGTGCGGCCATCGGACGGCTAAAAAACGAGCAGCGTACAGCCTTGGTGCTTTACTCGTTCGAGGATTTCTCCTATCAGGAGATTGCAGATGTGATGCAGTGCAGTTTGAGCAAAGTGGAGAGCTTGATATTCAGAGCAAAAAAGAACCTAGCAAAGGAGATGAAACAATGACTGTCGACGAAAGTATAAAGGAACTTGCCGCGCTGCGATACCCGGGGAAGGTGGATGTTGTGGAGAGTGTGATGGCCGAGGTGTCGAAGCACCCCTACATGCGGCCTGTGAGGAAAGCCGTGCAGCCGTGGCAGCGCATAGTGTCGACCACGGTGGCCGCAGCCATTGTCGCGCTGGTGGTCAATGTGGTTACTGTGCGCATGCACAGTTATGACGAGGCCGGTATTGGCTCGATGATATCGCAGGTGCATAATTACGAATACTATGGCTCGACCGTTGAGGACTGTGCAGAGAACCCGATTGAATACTTTTATAATGAATATGAATATTAAAACGATATTGATAGCCGTAGCGGCTATATGTGTGTTTACCCCGTCGATGGCACAGCGTCCGAAGGATGGTGGTGGTCATCGCGACATCACCAAGATAGTGAGTGATTTGTCTGCCTCGCAGAAGAAAAAGCTCGATGCAATCAACGAGGAGTCGAAGAAGACTGTCGATGCACTGCGCGCTCAGCAGAAAGCGGTGCGCGACAGCATAGCGATGTACATACATCGTGAGGGTGACAATTCGCGTATACTGTATCCTCTGTTCGACCGCGAGGCGCATATTCAGAGCAGTATCTCGCGCGAAATGTATGCCACCAAGATTAAAATTGACGCGGTGTTGACCGCAGAGCAGCGCAAGATGGTGAGCGAAGCCTGCCGAAGACAAGAGCCTGCCGGACAAAAGAGCAAAATGCGTAGGTAGCGTCGTCAATAGCATAATATGCCATGTGTTTTGATTGTAAAATCTAAAAAGCACATGGCTTTTTTTTATATCTTATAAGTAGCAATAAACTAGATTGTTGAATGAGTTTTGCAATATGCGGGATAAAGATTTTTAAAAGTTTATGGCAGCCGTATTGCAAAATATTTGTATCTTTGCACCCGAATTTATAGTGTAAACAGAAAAACAAAAATAACAATGAAAATCAGACCTATCATCCAGATTGTGCTTGGCATTGCCATTATCGGTCTTGCCATCTTGCTCTACAACAGCATTATGAAACCTATGCGTTTCGAGAACGAGTACAACAAGCGTCGCGATGCTTGCGCCGAGAAACTGAAAGCCATCCGTACCCTTGAGGAGGCTTATAAAGTTACTTACGGCTGCTATAGCGGCAGTTTTGATACCCTCATCAACCGCCTGATGACTGAAGACAGCATGAAGACAGTTGTCAAGATTACCAACTATGACAAGATTCCCGCCGATGTTGATATCAACGAGGTGCCGGAAAGCGAAGCTGTACAGAAAGGCTATGTGACGCGCAGCGAGGTCTTTATCAACCCCATCGTCAAACTGCGTGAGGACAAGAAGCTCCCGATTATCGATGCCAACGGCCACACCCGCCAGCTGACCGACGAGGAAATCAAGAACCTGCGCTACGTTCCCTATCCCAAGGAAGAAAAGAACGAGTTCGACCTGCAGGCCGCCATGCTCGACAAGAACGGTTTCTTTGTTCCTGTGTTCGAGTGCAAGGTGCCTCTCACCATACTGCTCAGCGACATGGATCACCAGCAGGTTGTCAACCGTATTGCTGAGATTGAGAAGGTTAATGGTCGCTATGCCGGTTGGAAGGTTGGCGACATGACCCAGGCTGTCACCGACGGTAACTTTGAATAAAAAGACCGATGCCATACATCACAAAGACTCTGATTTCCAGTGAGGGCTGTGATGCGTCGCACGATAAAAGACTATCCATCTGCCTGCTGGCAGATGGATTTTCTTTTGCTCAATTGTCGATGGACGGCGAGCTGCTTTCGTTCTGTGAGGCAGCCGGGCAGCATTCCTCGAGCATGACCGATATGACGCGCGACCTCATGGCATACTTTGCCGAGATGGGTGTCCGTCCGTTGGCCTTCAGAAGCAT
>JAEEGL015219526.1_pt1 | contig 12370 bp, 13 predicted proteins | sample 9134231 | NCBI WGS metagenome assembly JAEEGL01 (sample SAMN16246548, study PRJNA631951) | gut metagenome | biome: gut microbiome; feature: rumen; material: fiber-attached | host: Bos | place: Iran: Karaj | collected 2018-10 | reverse complement strand
TGAATGAGAAAAGCAGTTTAGGGAACGGGTGACGGCCTGTTCCCTAAAAGTGTTTTACCGGAATGACTGAATACTTAAGGATCGGCATCATCACCTCGCCCCACGGCGTACACGGGGAAGTCCGCGTCTATCCCACGACGGACGATCCCGCGCGCTTCCGTGCGGTCAAAAACGTCCGGATCGAGACCAAAGACGGCGACTGCGAGATGGAGATCACGTCCGTGAAATACTTTAAAAACATGGTGCTCCTGGGCCTTTCGGGGATCGGGACGATGGACGAGGCGGAGAAGTACCGGAACGCCAACATCATGATCCACCGCTCCCAGTCGCCCCTGAAGGAGGGCGAGCACTTCATCTGCGACCTTCTGGGCCTTTCGGTGTACCGGGAAGACGGGAGTCTTCTGGGCACCCTGGAGGACGTCCTTACGGGCGGTTCCGGGAAGGTCTATTCGGTGCGCCGCGAAGACGGGAAGGAAGTCCTGATCCCGGCGGTGCCGGCGTTCATCAAAAACATCAGCATCGAGGAAGGGCGCGTGGACGTCCGGCTGATCGGGGGGATGGAAGAATGACGCGTTTTTACGTGATGACGCTGTTCCCGGAACTGATCGAACAGGTCGCGAAGTCCAGCATCCTGGGCCGGGCCATCGGAGCCGGCCTCCTTTCCGTCGAAGCGGAGAACATCCGCGATTACACGGACGATCCGCACAACCACGTGGACGATTATCCCTACGGGGGCGGCGCGGGCATGCTGATGAAGGCGCAGCCGGTCTATGACTGCTATAGAAGTATCCAAAAGCGGACCGGGGAAGGGGCGCGCGTCGTTTACCTGACGCCCCAGGGCCGCACGTTTACGGACAAGATGGCGGAGGAATTCGCCTGCGAGGAGGACCTGATCTTCCTCTGCGGGCATTATGAGGGCATCGACGAGCGCGTGCTGGACATGATCGTGACGGACCGCGTATCCATCGGCGATTATGTCCTGACCGGCGGCGAACTGCCGGCGCTGGTGATGATCGACGCCATCGCGCGGAAGATCCCGGGCGTCCTGAAGGAAGGGAGCGGCGACGTCGAATCCTTCCGGGGAAACCTCCTGGAGTATCCGCAGTATACCAGGCCCGAGGAATTCATGGGGCTCCGTGTTCCGGAGATCCTGCTTTCCGGGCATCACGCGAACATCGAGAAGTGGCGGCGGGAGCAGTCCATCGAACGGACCTGGCGCCTCCGCCCGGATCTTCTGCCTTCGGCCGAGCTCACGAAAAAAGAGCGGGAATTCCTGAAGAAACTGACGGAAGCGGAAGAGACGGAAGAGAAAAATAAAGAAACGGAAGCGGAAGAGACGAAAGAGGAAGCGGAATGATCGAGTACGGGAAAAACGGACACGCAGGCGGCCTTTTCCTGATCCGCGCGCTTCTGGGAAAGGGGCTTCTCATGCCCTCGGACCAGCAGATCGCGTATCGGGCGGGCAGCCATGTCCTGACCGGCCTCACGTTCTCGCCCCAGATCCGGAAGAACCGGGAGCTCTCCAGGGTCCTGCCGCGTCTTTCGGAAGATCTGGCGCGCCTCTTCTTTTATGTGGAAAAACGGGAAGATCTGAAGGTCCCGCGCTACCTGATCTCGGACGAGCTGGGGGCGCTTTTGTGGCAGGAGGATCTGACCGGAATGACCTTTCTGAACCTGTTCGCGCGGGGCGCCATGGCGCTTCGGGTAAGGGACGGGAAGTACAGGGTCGTTGCGGACCCCCTGATCCTTCAGGGCGTGCAGGGGAGCCGGGAGCGGATCCGGGCGCTTCTTGAGGCCGCGGCGGAATTTTCCGGCGATCCGGCCCCGGACCCGGAGATCGTCCCCGGGAAACTGCTTTTGAAACATACGGAACGGATCGGCGAGGGCATGGTCCTTTCCTTTACGGAACGGCCGGAAGGCGCGGACGATCTGTGGGAGGAATTCCTTTCTACCGGGACACCGGCGCCGGGACTTTGGACGGACGATCCCCGCGGCGAAACGGTCCGGGAGAACGCGGAGGACGCGCTGACCAGGATCTCCACGATGATGACGGCGCTCGACGATTCGAACGACGCCGTCCGCGCGGACCTGGGCAGGCTGGAACTATGTTACGGGGAAGGACGGACCGTGGGACGGAACACTTATACGGCGGAGATCCCAGACGGTTTCCTCTATGCGGAAACGGACGGCGGGCTCCTTCTTTGGCTCCCGAACCCGGAAAACCCCGGCGAGGCCGAAGCCTCGTATTTTACGGTCACGGTCGAAGACGCGGAAACGTCCGCGGCGCTTCCGGACCGGATCCGTTATGAGAGCACGCTCGTTTCCGGGCACCTGAAGGCGGAGGCCTTCGTTCGGACCGAAGGCGGGGCGTGCAGGATCCAGATCGACATGAAGGGCGTGGAGAGCCGGGAAGAGGGCGACCGCTTCATCCGGGACATCCTGGCCCATATCAGATAAAAAGGAGGCAGGGCATGGCGGAACGCGTACGCGTCAGTCTTCTCGCGCGGAAGATGGACATGGTCAATCTGACCGAATCGCTGGACCTGAGCGAACACTATATCACGGTGCCGGACATCAACCGGCCTTCCCTGCAGTTCACCGGCTTCTGGGATTACTTCGAGCCGGCGCGCGTGCAGATCATCGGGAAGGTGGAGTACACCTATCTGGCCAAGATGGATGAGAAGGAGCGGGAACTCCACGTGGGCGATTTCCTGGAGAAACACGTGCCCTGCGTGATCTTCGCCCGGAACCAGATGCCCGATGAATTCTTCCTCCGGAAAGCGTCCGAGGAGGGCGTCCCGGTCCTGATGACCGAGCTCTCCACCTCGATGATCACGTCCGAGGTCATCCGCTGGCTGCACGTTCAGCTGGCCCCGATGATCACCATCCACGGCGTCCTGGTGGACGTTTACGGCGAGGGCGTCCTGATCACCGGCGAATCCGGCATCGGCAAATCCGAGGCTGCCATCGAGCTCATCAAACGCGGTCACCGCCTGGTCTCGGACGATGTGGTGGAGATCCGCCGCGTTTCCGACGATACGCTGGTGGGCTCCGCGCCGGAGATCACGCGGCACTTCATCGAGCTTCGGGGCATCGGCATCATCGACGTGAAGATGCTGTTCGGCGTGGAATCCGTGAAGAACACGCAGAACATCGACCTGGTCATCCAGCTGGAGGACTGGGGCAAAGAGAGCAATTACGACCGCATGGGCATGGAAGACCAGTACGTCGAGTACCTGGGCAACCGGATCGTCTGCCATCACCTGCCGGTCCGCCCGGGCCGGAACCTGGCCATCATTGTCGAGGCGGCCGCGGTCAACCACCGCCAGAAGAAGATGGGCTACAACGCGGCCCATGAGCTGTATGCCCGCTTCAAGAAGAACCAGGGCAAGAACCGTGAGGACGAGGAAAATGAGTTTTTCTTCTGAGCTGGCCCTGATCGCCGGTGCGGAAAACGTACAGGAAAACGTCTCTTTTAAGGAACTGACGACCTTCCAGGCCGGCGGACCCTGCCGGTACCTTCTGAGCCCCGCGGATACGGAAACGCTCGCGAAACTGCTCGCGTTCCTGAAGGCGCGGGAGATCCCGGTCTTCATCCTGGGACGGGGATCGAACCTCCTGGTCAGCAGCAAGGGATTTCCGGGTGTGGTCATTTCGCTCCGGAAGCATTTTTCGGGCGTGACGGTCCGGGGCACGGAGATGGAAGCCGGCGCCGGCGCGCTGATGACGGCGGCATCCCGCGAGGCGCAAAAGCACGGCCTGAAGGGGCTGGAATTCATGTCCGGAATCCCCGGGACCGTGGGCGGCGGCCTGGTCATGAACGCGGGCGCGTACGGCGCGGAGATCCGGGACGTCCTGAAGTCCGCGGACCTTCTGTTCCCGGACGGCTCCGTCCGGACGCTCTCAAAAGACGAACTGGACCTTTCCTACCGCCGTTCGGCCATCCCCGCGATGGGCGCGGTGGCGCTTTCCGCGCGCTTCGTCCTGACACCCGGGGATCCCGATGAGATCGCGGCCTATATGGACGAACTGAACAAGCGGCGGCGCGAGAAGCAGCCGCTTGAGTACGGCTCCGCGGGATCGGCCTTCAAACGGCCGGAAGGTCACTTCGCCGGCGCGCTGATCGAAGGCGCCGGGCTCAAGGGCTTTTCGGTGGGCGACGCCTGCGTTTCCGAAAAGCACGCGGGCTTCATCGTCAATAAAGGGAGTGCGACGCCGGAAGAGATCTATGCCGTGATCCGGCACGTGATCGGCGTCGTGAAAGAGAAGAGCGGCGTGACGCTGGAACCGGAGATCCGGCTTTTAGGGGAATTCTGATGGAGATCATCATCGTAACGGGCATGAGCGGCGCCGGCAAGAGCACGGCCCTTCATATGCTGGAAGACGCGGATTTCTTTTGCGTGGACAATCTGCCGCTTGCGCTGTTCGACAGCTTCGCCGAGCTTTCGATGTCCGCAAAGGAGGAGCGCCCGAAGATCGTTTTGGGCGCGGACGTCCGTTCCGGCGTGAGCGCCGGGGAACTCCGGGAGGTCCGGAAGAAGCTGGAGGAGCGGGGGATCCGTGTCCGCGTGCTGTTTCTGGACGCGGGCGACGAGGCGCTCTTAAGGCGCTACAAGGAGACCCGCCGGGTGCATCCTCTGATGGGCGAGGCCGGCACCATCGAAGCCGCGATCTCGCTGGAGCGCGGCCGGATGGCCGGGATCCGGGAGGGCGCGGACCACGTCATCGATACGACGCACCTTCTGACCAGGGACCTCCAGAACCGCCTCTACGACATGCTTCTGTCCGGCGGCGGCTACAACAACCTGAATGTGACGCTGATGACGTTCGGCTATAAATACGGGCTTCCGGAGGAGTGCGACTTCGTCTTCGACGTGCGCTTCCTGCCGAATCCCTACTATGAACAGGACCTGAAGCGCCTGACCGGCGAAGATCCGGCCGTCCGGGATTACGTCCTCAAAAACGCGGCCGCGGAGAAATTCCTGGACGATCTTTCCGCGATGGTGCGCTTCCTGATCCCGGAATTCGTCCGGGCGGGGCGGAACCGGATCATGATCGGCATCGGCTGCACGGGCGGACGGCACCGGAGCGTATCTGTGGCCACGGCCCTGTATGAGAAACTGGAGGGGGAAGCGGGCTGCGGCCTCAACCTCCTGCACCGCGACATGGACAAGAACAGGTGATCGAATGTCATTTTCTTCAAAGGCCAAGGACGAGCTTCTGAACCTCGTCCCGGAAAAGGACCACTGTCTGACAGCCGAACTGGCCGCACTTTATACAGCCGAGGACCCCGCGCAGGGGAGCGCCGCGGCCGAACGGAAAGCATTCCTCCTTGCGCGGGCCGGGGCCGTCCCGGACCGTTCTGAGATCCTGGACTACGCCGGGCGCGTACGCGCGTCGCTTATTCGCCGCGCCTGCTGCAAACGCGCGTTCCTCCGGGGGATCTTCTTCCTGGAAGGCTCGGTCAGCAATCCGGAAAAGAACTACCATCTGGAGATCGTCTGCTCCAAAAAGGCGCGCCACGAGCAGATCGTTTCGGTCATGAAAGCCCTGCTCCTGAAGCCGAAAACAGTTGAAAGAAAAGGGCATTATGTGATATATTTAAAAGAAGGTGATCAGATCGCGGATCTCCTGGGCCTGATCGGCGCGAACGTGTCTCTTTTGGTGTGGGAAAACGTCCGCGTGACGAAGGACGTCCGGAACGCGGTGAACCGCAAGGTGAACTGCGAGACCGCGAATCTTTCGAAGACCGTCTCCGCCGCGCTGGAGCAGGTGCGCATGATCGAGCGCATCGAGGCGCGCGACGGCCTGGATTCCCTGCCGTGGAATCTCAGGGAAATTGCTGTGCTGCGTCTGGAGAGCCCGGACAGTTCGCTGTCGGTACTCGGGGAGATGCTTTTTCCTCCGGTCGGGAAATCCGGCGTCAACCATAGAATGCGAAAACTTAAAAGTATCGCAGAGGAGGAGAGATTATGAAAAACAGGAAGGTGACCGTCTCGCTGAACGACGGTCTGGACGCGCACGGCATCGCGCTCTGCGTCCAGACGGCAAACCGGTTCCGGGCAGGGATCAAGCTTACAGACGGGGTCAGACGGATGAACGCGAAGAGCCTGATGGGGATGATGGCGCTGGGCCTTGCACTCGGCGACGACGTCATGATCGAAACGGACGGCGAAGACGAGGACGCGGCGATGGAAGCCATGGCCGCCTTCTTGGAAGGGAAATAAGGCGGGCTTGACCCGGATCAGGAGACTTCTTTCAGGGAGTCTCCTCTTCAGTAGAAGAACCGGAAGGGCCTAAGACGCCCGGTCCGGGGACATGCGATCATTCGAAAGGAGGAAGAAGTGGCCAACGAAAACCTGAAAAGGCTCCGGGACCTGATGCTGGAACGGGACATCGACGTATACGTGATCCCTACGGCGGACTATCACGAGTCGGAATACGTGGGCGGCCATTTCCGGGCCAGGGCCTTTATGACCGGCTTCACGGGGTCGAGCGGCGTCGCCGTTGTGACGATGGACCGAGCGGGCCTCTGGACGGACGGCCGGTATTTCATCCAGGCCGAACGGCAGCTAAAGGACAGCGGATTCACGCTTTTTAAGACCGGCGTTGACGGCGTGCCTACTGTCAACGAATTCATTGCGGAAGCGCTGCCCGCGGGCGGCACCGTGGGCTTCGACGGCCGCACCGTGAACGCGGCCTGGGGGCTTGAGCTCCAAAAGATCGCGGAAGACCGGGGCGGCTCGCTCCACGTGAAGGAAGATCTGATCGACCTCGTCTGGGAGGACCGGCCGGCAATTTCCACTGAGAAGGCCTGGGTGCTGGACGAGCGCTATGCCGGAGAGAGCATGGACTCGAAACTCCGCCGGATCCGTGCGGAGATGGAGAGATACGGCGCGGCGGTACACGTGATCACCTCGCTGGACGACATTGCCTGGATCCTGAACATCCGCGGGAACGACGTCGTCCATACGCCCTTCGTCCTTTCCTACTTGGTCTTGACCGCAAAGGGCTGCATCTTCTACGCGGCGCCCGAGGCGCTGACGCAGGAGCTGTATGCCTACCTGATGGACCACCGCGTATCGGTGGCCTCCTATAACGATTTCTACCAGATGACCGAGACGCTGGGCCGGAAGAACGTCGGCCGTATCCTGGCGGATCTGGGGAAGATCAATTTCCGCGTGTATTCGGACCTTTCCCGCAGCAACGAGATCGTGAACGTCCCGAACCCTTCCCAGAAAATGAAGGCCGTCAAGAACCCGGTCGAGATCGCGAACATCCGGAAGGCGCACGTGAAGGACGGCGTCGCTATGGTGCGCTGGCTCAAGTGGCTCAAGGAGAACGCCGGCATCGAAGAGATGGACGAGGTCTCCGTGGCGGACAAACTGGAACAGTTCCGTCGCGAACAGGAAGGCTTCCTGGATCTCTCCTTCGGCACCATCGCGGCCTACGGGCCGAACGCGGCGATGATGCACTACAGCGCCCGGCCGGAAACGGCGGCCGAGGTCCGTCCGGAAGGGTTCCTTCTGGTGGATTCCGGCGGACATTACCTGGAAGGTTCCACCGACATCACGCGGACGGTCGCGATGGGCCCGCTGACGGACGAGGAGAAGACGCTCTTCACCGCGGTGCTTCGCTCCAACCTGAACCTTGCCGCCGCGAAATTCCTCTACGGCTGCAGCGGCCTGAACCTGGACATCCTGGCCAGGGGGCCGCTTTGGGAAATGGGCATCGACTACCGGTGCGGCACCGGCCACGGCGTGGGCTATATCCTGAACATCCACGAGGGCCCGAACGGTTTCCGCTGGAAGACTGTCCCGGAGCGCGTCGATTCCGGCGTCCTGGAAGAGGGCATGGTCACCACCGACGAACCCGGCGTCTATCTGGAAGGCGTTCTGGGGATCCGCACGGAGAACGAGCTGATCTGCCGGCGGGACGAGGCGAACGAGTACGGGCAGTTCATGAGCTTCGAGACCGTGACGTACTGTCCCATCGACCTTGACGCCGTGGATCCGGATCAACTTTCAAAACGTGAAAAAGACCTCCTGAATTCCTATCACAAGATGGTCTATAACACCCTGTCGCCCTATCTGACGACGGAAGAAAAGCTTTGGCTTCGCTACGAGACAAGAGAGGTATGAACATGGAAAAGAAGAACGCGTGGCTCAACTACAAGGCTCGGGACCTGAAGGCCCTGAACAAGCTGAACGAAGGCTACAAGACTTTCATCACCGAGAGCAAGACAGAACGCCTGGCAGTCACGAATACCGTGAAGCTGGCCCGGGCCGCCGGATATGAAGACCTGGACGACGTGATCGCGAGCGGCCGGAAACTGAAGGCCGGGGACAAGGTCTATGCCGTGGGCATGAAGAAGACCATCGCCCTGTTCCAGATCGGAAAGAAGCCGCTCACGAGCGGTATGAACATCCTGGGCGCGCACATCGACTCGCCCCGCATCGACATTAAGCAGGTGCCGGTCTACGAGGAGTCGGAATTCGCCTTCCTCGACACGCATTATTACGGCGGCATCAAAAAGTACCAGTGGGTCGCGCTGCCGCTGGCCGTATACGGCGTCATCTGCAAGAAGGACGGCACCGTGGTGGACGTGGCCATCGGCGATAAGGACGACGATCCGGTCCTTGGCATCACCGATCTTCTGATCCATCTTTCTGCGGACCAGATGAAGAAGCCCGCGGCGGTGGTCATCGAGGGCGAGGACCTGAACCTGATGGTCGGATCCAAGCCGCTCGAGGGCGAGGAGAAGGACGCCGTCAAGGCCCAGCTCCTGAAGTTCCTGAAAGACACCTACGACGTGGAAGAGGATGATTTCCTCTCCGCCGAGCTTGAGATCGTGCCGGCCGGCAAGGCCCGCGACTTCGGCCTGGACCGCAGCATGATCATCGGTTACGGCCACGACGACAGGGTCTGCGCCTACACCTCGCTGATGGCTCTTCTGGAGGCAAAAGCCACGGAAAAGACGGCCGTCTGCCTGCTGACGGATAAGGAGGAGATCGGTTCCGTAGGCGCCACCGGCGCCCAGTCCGCCTTCTTCGAGAACGCGGTCGCGGAGATCCTGAACCTGATGGGAGAGGACGGCGCCCTTGCGCTCCGCCGTGCCATGAAGAATTCCAGGATGCTCTCGTCCGACGTTTCCGCGGCATTCGACCCGAATTTCCCGGGCGTCATGGACCGTAAGAATTCGGCCTTCTTCGGCCACGGCGTGTGCTTCAACAAGTTCACCGGCCGGGGCGGCAAGAGCGGCTCGAACGACGCGAACGCCGAGTACATCGCGGCGCTCCGCAAGATCATGGACGACAACAAGTGCGTCTGGCAGACCGCCGAGCTCGGCAAGGTCGACCAGGGCGGCGGCGGCACCATCGCCTACATCTCCGCGCTTTACGGCATGGAAGTCATCGACTCGGGCGTTCCGGTCCTTTCGATGCACGCGCCGTGGGAGATCGTCTCAAAATCCGACGTTTATGAAGCGAAACGCGCGTATTCCGCGTTCCTGAAAGACGCCTGAAAGGAAACCGAAACCTTATGAAACTGATCTTAGCCTCCGGATCCCCCCGAAGACAGGAACTGCTGAAAAAAGCGGGCGTTCCCTTCGAGGTCGTGGCCAGCCGGGCACAGGAAAAGTATACGGAGACGAAGCCGGGCAACATCGTTATGCGCCTCTCATCATTAAAATGCGAAGCGGTCGCCGCGCTCCAGAAGGAACCCTGCGTGGTCCTGGGCGCCGATACGATCGTAGCCGTGGACGACTGCGTCCTCGGCAAACCCAAGGACTGCGAAGACGCCTGCCGGATGCTCCGGCGGCTGCAGGGCCGTTCGCACACGGTTCTGACCGGGGTGACCCTGATCCGTCTGGATAAGGCGGGATGCCAGAAAGTCAAGGAAACGGTCCGGAAGACTTTTTACGAGAGCACGCATGTCTACGTGAAGCCGATGACGGAAGCTGAGATCAAAGCATATGTGGATACCGGCGAGCCGATGGACGCCGCGGGGGCTTATAAGATCCAGCTCGGCTTCGGCAAGTACATCGAGCGTTTCGACGGCGACTACGAGAACATCATCGGCCTGCCGGTGAAGCGGGTGCTCCGGGAACTGGAGCGGATCCAGCCGGAGAAGGATAAGGAGAAGCAGAAGAAGAGATGAGGATCCTGGACGCCTCCATCCTCCGTGAGATCCTGCCGGAGATCCCGGCGGACGCGGATAAATACGCGCGCGGGCATCTGGTCCTTGTGGCCGGCTCGTGCGGAATGGCCGGCGCGGCCTTCATGGCCGGAAAAGCCGCCCTCCGCACGGGCGCCGGCTACCTGACGATGGTCGTGCCGCGCGATATTTACCCGGTCCTGGCCGGACTCCTTCCGGAGGCAGTCTTTCTCGTCTACGATCCAGAAGACCGCGAAAATACGCGAATTCTGCTTCAGAAAGCGTTCCTGCGCGCTTCGGCCGTTGCGGCCGGCTGCGGGCTGGGCGAACTCCGGGAAACGGTGATGCCCATCGTCCTGGAAAACTGCGAAAAACCGCTCCTTCTGGACGCTGACGCGCTGAATTTCCTGGCGGCGCATCAAGACCTCCGGCCCGTATCCCGGGATCCGGTCCTGACGCCTCACGCGGGCGAGATGGGACGGATGCTCGGATGGGTGCGGGAAGCGGTCTCGTCGGACCGGGAAGGCGCGCTTCAAAATGCCCTGGCACGCTACGGCGGCACGATCCTTCTGAAGGGACCCGAAACGCTGATCGGCGGCGCGGGGGAAATGAGCGTAATGCGGCTGGGCGGTCCGGAACTGGCCCGCGCGGGTTCGGGCGACGTCCTTACGGGGATCGCCGCGGGCCTCATGGCGCAGGGCGTGCCGGGGCGGAAAGCCGCGGAAGCGGGTGCGGTCCTGCATGCGCTGGCCGGAAAAGAAGCAAAGGCGCGGGTGGGGCTCAGGTCCGTCCTGCCGACCGATCTCATCGGGATCCTTCCCGAAGTGCTGAAAGGATGTGGCGCATGATATTCGACATGCCTGTCAGAGTGATCGAGGATAGGGACGCGGTGCTTCAGAGCGGCGGAGAGCTCCGGAAGCTCGGGAAGCGCGCGCTCGTCGTCACCGGGCGGAGCTCCGCGAAACGTTCCGGCGCGCTTCGGGACCTGGAGACCGTATTCCTGGCGGAGGGGATCTCATACGAGGTCTTCGACGGCGTGGAGGAGAACCCGTCCGTGGAGACGGTCCTTTCGGCCGCGGACCGGTACCGGGACCCGCTCCCGGACTTCGTGGCCGGGATCGGCGGCGGTTCGCCGATGGACGCGGCCAAGGCCATCGCGGTGATGCTCCTGTACCCCGGAAAGAGCGGGAACTTTCTGTATGAGAAGACAGACGACAGCCGGACGCTTCCGGTGGTCCTGATCCCCACCACCTGCGGGACAGGCTCCGAAGTCACCAAGGTCTCCGTGCTGACCGTCGAAAAGGACCGGACGAAGCGGTCCATCGCGCACCGGCATTACCCGGTCCTGGCGCTTCTGGACCCAAAATACCTGAAGAGCGCGCCGCTTTCGATCATTCGGAGCACGGCCGCCGATGCGTTCGCCCACCTGGTGGAGAGTACCGTGAACAGCAAGGCCACCGATTTTTCGCGCATGGTCTCGGACGCGGGGTTCCGGCTCTTCTCACGCGTACGGGACAAGCTGCTCCTTCGGGACGGCAGCCTTTCGGATGAAGACTATCAGGACCTTCTGAACGTGTCGCTTTTGGCCGGCGTTTCCATCGCCCAGGCCGGGACATCCATCCCGCACACGCTGAGCTACAAACTGACGTACACGCTCGGGACGCCGCACGGAAAGGCCAGCGCCGTTTTCCTGCCCGGTTATCTCCGGGAGGCGGATCCCGCGGAAACGAAGCGGATCCTGGAACTTTCGGGTTTTAACGGGACCGATGCGCTGGAAGCTTGGCTGACGCTGGTTTTGGGCCCTGTGGACGCCTCTCCCGAACTTCTTCGGGAAGCGGTCGAGGAAACGCTCGCCGCCAAGGAGAAGCTGAAAAACGCGCCGTTTTCGGTCGACCGGACGGTCCTGGAGCGGATCGCCGGGATCGGGTGATACGGAACTTTTGAAACAGGGATGCCTTGAGACGGGGGAATAAAAAACGGACTGCAGATGCAGTCCGTTTTTTTATGCCGGCACCTTTTTATGCCAGCACCTTTTTATGCCAGCTCCTTCTTCATGACGGTGCTGCCTTCCAGCCGCTTTTTCTCCGTATATCCGCTTTTTCGGTACAGGGCGATCCCGGCCGGGTTGTGGTCCCAGACGAGGAGGGCGCTCCGTTCGCAGCCGCCTTCCTTCGCGGCCTGTTCCATCGCCGCGAGCGCGGCCGTGGCGTAGCCT
>JAEEGL013471905.1_pt1 | contig 12370 bp, 10 predicted proteins | sample 9134231 | NCBI WGS metagenome assembly JAEEGL01 (sample SAMN16246548, study PRJNA631951) | gut metagenome | biome: gut microbiome; feature: rumen; material: fiber-attached | host: Bos | place: Iran: Karaj | collected 2018-10 | reverse complement strand
TTTGTTAATAATTTAATTATTAAATAAAAAGTAACCTTTAATGGTTATTTTTTTATATGTAAATTTTTATTTTTAAATCATTTAATAATATTTAAAATCTTATTTTGCTCATTTGTTTTAATTATCTTAAATCTATATACTTTGATTGAAAGGAGAAATATGCAAGCAGTAAAAGTAAGAAATATTAGTAAATCAATTAATGGGAAAAAGATACTTCATAATATTAATTTTGATATTTATGAAGGGGAAATAGTAGGTTTAGTTGGACCAAATGGAGCAGGTAAATCAACATTACTTAAAGTTATGTGTGGTCTTTATACTATTGATGATGGAGAAATAAAATATTTTGATTATGATTTAAAGAAAGATTTTGAAAAAGCCATGAGTATAGTAGGAACTTTAATTGAAGACCCAAATCTATATAAGAATTTAAGTGGTAGTGATAACTTAAAAATATTTAAAAATATGTTTAAAGGAATTAATGAAGAAACAGTTAAAGAAATTGTTAGAATTGTTGAAATGGAAAAGTATTTGGGTAAGAAGTTTAAAACATATTCTCTTGGTATGAAAGAAAGATTATCTATCGCAACATCACTTATTAATAAACCAAAGATATTAATACTTGATGAACCAACTAATGGTTTAGATCCACTTGGTGTTAAGAACATAATGGATATGCTTAAAAATATGAAAGATACTACTATTATTATTTCGTCTCATATGTTAAAAGAAATAGAGGGTATTTGTAATAAAATAATATTTATTAATAAGGGAAGAATTGTTGATATTAAGATTAAAAATGAAGATGAAAGCAGGAAAACAGTTAGGTTTGAAGTTGATGATTATTCAAAAGCAAAGTTACTTTTAAAAGATTATTTAGTAAATGAAGAATTAGAAATATATGCTACTGATCAAATGATTAGTAATATTAATAAAGCTTTAATAGCAAATAATATTAATGTTTATAGAATATATGAAGATAAATATTCTTTGGAACAAGAATTCTTTAATATGGTGAATAAATGATTAGTTTAATTAAGAATGAGTTTATTAAAATTAAAAGAATAAAATTAATATTTATTTTTTTGTTAATTATTATTTCAATCTTATTATTAAATAAATATTCTAAGTCAGATTTAAAAACAGTTTCATATAATATAATTCCTTTTATTGGAATAATAGAATGTATTTTATTTAGTGGTAGTATATGCAGTGAAATAGATAGTGGTACGATGAGATTTTATTTAACTAAACCATTTAAAAGATATAAGGTTTATTTATCTAAATTAATTAGTGCTTTATTATTCTTGCTTATATCATATTTAGTAATAGTTATAATGGTTTCTATGATTAGTGGTTTTGATATTAGTTATATAAAGAACTATTTTGTTAATTGTATTCCACTGATATTTATGCCATCTTTTATTCTTTTTTTATCCGCCAAATTTAAGAATCATGTATTTGTTTCGACTATATCAATTTTAATTCTTTCATTTGGGTTATTAGCGTCTCAGGTATTCTTTGGAATAAAGATGAATTTTATTGAATATACCTTTCTTCCGTATTTAGATTTTTCAATATTTAAGGATAATAATATATTAAATGAAATGAACAATGAACTTGGTATTCATTTATCTTTGAGTAGGGGAATCATAATAGATGTAATATATTTTGTGATTTTTCTAATTTCTGGAATCATTAAATTTAATAAAAAAGATATTAAAATTTAATAATTTTTTAATAAAAATAATGCATTGACAAGGCAATGTATGTTATAATAATTTCGTAGAATCGTAATAAGAATATAATTATTGTTACTACGCAAATATTTTTTAGGAGGTGAAACAGATGGGTGAAAATAATACTTATAAGATTGTTTCAGTAATCGCTTTAGTAATAGGAGTAATAGGAGTTAGTTTAGCTTATGCTGCTTTTTCAAGCACATTAACTATTAATTCTTCTGCAGAAGTTACACCAGATTCAAGTAACTTTAATGTAGATTTTTCTACAAGTAATTCTGGTGTTGTTGCAACTGCAATTACTCCAACATTAAGTCCTGCAACTGATGGACCAACTGCTACTAATGGTACAATTGACAATACTAGTGATCCAACAATTACTGGTCTTAAAGCTACATTTACTGAACCAGGACAATCAGTAACATATGATTTCTATACATATAACGCTGGTTTATATCCTGCATTTTTAAATAGTATTGTATTCAACGGAACTAAGTCATGTGCTGCTACTGGAACTGGGGATGCACAAGCTACAGCTAGTCAAGTTGCTGCTGCATGTAATGGTATTACTCTTAGTGTTCAAGTTGGAAGTGAAACTGCTACTACAACTTCAGTTGCTTCTATTTCAGGACACACTTTAGGTATTAATGCTGGTGAAGCTGTTCAAGTAGTTATTTCATATGAAGCTGGTTCTGCTATAGCCGATGGTGATTTCGAAGTAACATTACCAAGCATAGTATTAACATACAATTCAGCTGATTAATAGAAACAATAATTTAGTGTTTAAGGCAACTTTAATGGTTGCCTTAAGCACAATACAAAAGAATATTTAGGGAGGAAAAATGAAGAGGGGATACAAGAGATTATTAATTTTATTAATATCTTTAATAATTATTCTTTTGATTAATACTTTCTATCTAAATATTCTAGTTGGATATAAGATGATAATATTTTTAATATTATTACTTATAACATTTAATATATGTTACGTACTAGAGAAAGATAATCATAGATATTTTAAGGAAGTATTAATTGAGATACTTTTGTATGTATTGTTTTTCTTCGTAATATATTATCTTCTTGGACTTGTAGTTGGATTATATAGAACACAAAACTATTTCACATTAAGTGGACTTAAGAATTTCTTTATTCCAATAATATCTTATACGATATTAAAAGAAATACTAAGATACAATATGCTTAGTAAGGCTGATGGAAATATTTTATGTACAATACTTGTTGTAATTGTAATGATATTATTTGATGTATCAACTGATTATTATATAGCAATATTTGATAGTCAATATAAGATACTTAAGTTTATTGCTTTATCATTATTACCTGCGATATCAACAAACATATCATATTCATATATAACAAAGAGAATGGGTTATAAACCTGTTATTGTATTTGATTTAATATTTGCATTATATCCATATATAATTCCAATATTACCTGACCCAAGTGAGTACATTGTAGCAATTATATATTTGCTTGTTCCAATTCTATTTGCATATAAGATTGTTAATTTCTTTGAAAGAAAGAAGGATAAGCAAATACCAAGCAATTATCACAAGAATAAATTTGTGGGTATGCTTCTACCAACAACTATAGTCTTATTATTAGTATATTTCTATAGTGGATATTTTCGATTCTACGCAGTAGCAATAGCCAGTGGTAGTATGGAGCCTGTAATTCATAAGGGTGATGTTGTAATAATTGATCAAAAAGCTCGTGATTTTGAAGTGGGCGAAGTTATGGCATTCAAGCGAGAAAGCATAATAGTAGTTCACAGAGTTTTTAAAAAACAAGAAATGGGTGACGCCTTTATATACTATACTAAGGGAGATGCTAATAGTAATGTAGATGACATTGTTATCGAAGAAGATATGATAGTAGGAAAAGTAGGTTTTAAAATTCCATTTGTTGGTTATCCAACAGTATGGTTTAATAAAAAATAATGGAGTGATTATTAATGAGTAACAAACATAAGAAACATATTCAAAATGAAGAAGACGAAGTTGTTAAGACAAGTGAATATAAAAACTTTATTAATGAACTAAATGCAATAGATAGAGATATCTCAGAAGATATAAAAGAAAAAGAATTTATATCAAGAAGAGATGTGTATCTAAGTTTTGGTATGCGTACGTTTATTAACTCATTAGTATTATTTTTCGTAGTACTTGCCTTTATCGGATCTGTGATGTTATCTTTTGGAATAACAAAAGAAGAATTAATTAGATATAAAGTAACTAGTGATATAGATTATAAAGTATATCTAAAACCAAATGAATTTTATGAAACACCATATTTAGAAAAAGATATGGTATATGTAGCTAGTCTTATTGATAAGATAGCTATTGATTATAATTATAAGTTTGATGTATCTAGAAAGAGTAATATAGACTTTGATTATAAAGTTATTGCTAAGTTAGTAATTGAAAGTCAGTTAAATAAAAATGTATTCTTCGAAAAAGAGTATGAGTTATCTGAAAGTCAAGTCGATAATATGACTGATGAACAAATTCATGGAATACTTGCTGATACAAGTGTAGATTATACATATTACAATACTCTTGCTAATAAATTTAGAAGTAAATATGCAGTTAATACTAATAGTTATTTAGAAGTATATTTACTTGTTAATGAAAAATCAGCAGAAGGTAATACATATAAACTAGACAATAATAGTAAGGCTATTTTAACAATACCTTTATCTCAACAAGAAATTAACATTGAACTAAATAATAAAAATATAGATGAAAACAAACAAGTTCTTGCTGAATCTAAGTTCATAGTTAAGAATAAAGCATTTGTATTTATTAGCGCTTTATTACTTGTATTTATGGTTATATTAATTATTGAACTAGTAAGAAAGATACTTGTTGTAACAAAGAAAAGAAGTAAATATGATTCATATATCAATAGAATATTAAAAGGATATGACAGAATCATAGTTAATATTAAAACAATGCCTAACTTTGAAAATTACAATATTATTAAAGTAGAGAGCTTCCAAGAATTAATTGATGTTAGAGATAACTTCAAAACTCCAATTAATTATTACGTAATAACTGAACATCAAAAGAGTGAGTTCTTTGTAACTAATAATAATGATTTATATATATATGTAGTAAAAGCTATAGATTTAGATAAGGAAAATAAATGAAAAAAAGTATTCAAAATGAAAGACCTAATTATATAAGTAAATTAGTTGTTTTTACTGTTATTCTTAGTGTATGTTTTCTTTCAGTTGGATATTCAGCTTTTAGTAATACTAATACAATAGAGAGTATTCTAGCATACGTTAGACCCGTAGCTTCTGCTAGAATCACAGATTTATTAATATCTAATACTGCAAATGGTGGTGTTAGTAATTCAGAAAATTATGCTAAAGATCAAATAAATGGAAGTATTAGTTTACCTAATGCAAATTCGACTGTAACATACGAAGTAGATGTAACAGTCTTTTTGTCTAGTGAAATGAAACTAACTTCTATTACTGGTCTTGATAGTAATCTTGAATATACAATTAGCGGATATAATATGGGAGACATTATTTGTGATTCTCACGATGAATGTAATTTAGGTGCCACTAAAACAATGCAAATAACAATTGGATATAAAAATGGAGTAAATAATAGTGGAACAACTACACATCCAGTTGTATTAAACTTTAATTTTGAAGTAGCAAATGTTGTTGCTAAGATTGGAAACACAAGATATCAAACTCTTCAAGCTGCAGTAAATGCTGTACCAAATGATGGTACAGAAACTACTATAAATGTACTTAAGGATACTAGCGAAAGCGTAACTGTTAATGCTGGAAAGAATATAACACTTAATTTGAATGGTAATACAGTTAGTAATAGTGGTAATACTAATGTTATTATCAACAATGGAACAATTAGAATGTCAAACGGAACTATTAGAACATCTGTTGCTCAAGGTGCTATTAACAATAACTCAGGTGCAACATTTATAATGACTGGTGGTAGTGTAATTGGTTCTGGAAGACAAGCAATATATAATGATGGTGGAAGACTTGAAATATCAGGAAATGCTGTTTTAAGAACAACATCATCAGAAAGAGCAGCAGTACAAAACTTAAATAGTGGAACACTAATAATAACAGGTGGAACTATTGAATCGACTAGATTTAGTGGAGTTAAAAATGCTGCTACTATGACTATAGGTACTAAAGATGGAAATGTATCTACAACTAGTCCATCAATAACAGGTAAACCATATGGAGTAGAAAGTAGTACTAACTTTAACTTTTACGATGGAATAGTTAAAGGCGAAACTTTAGCATTTGATAATGAAAGCAAGATTGTTGATAAAGAAACAGGAAAGCTAGTAGTACATAGTGGATCTATCACATATGATGGTGCATATCTTGGAGATACTGGCTATCTAGTAACATTTAACGCAAATGGTGGTAGTGTAAGTCCTACATCAAGACTTGTAGTACCAGGAGCAATGGTAGGAACATTACCAAAACCAACATATTCGGGTTATGTCTTTGATGGTTGGTTTGATTCACCAAGCAATGGAATAAGTGTCACTAGTAATTCAGTAATAAATGCAGCAACTACAATCTATGCATATTGGACTGATCCAAATGCTATGGTAGCTGAAATTAATGGAAACTACTATTTAACTCTTGAAGAAGCAATAGCAGCAGTACCAAATAATACTCAAACTACAATATCTTTGTTAAAAAATTATATAGTTCCTAATAAATTAACTTTTGATAATACTAAAAAAATAACATTTGATTTAGGTGGCAATATACTTAGAAATGGTAAAGTAGATATGCCAGTATTTGAGAATCTTGGAGGAACAATAGTTATTCAAAATGGCAGCATTATTTCAAATGGTTCACAGGGCGCTGTTAATAACAGAAGAAGTGGTGGAAGTCTAACACTAAATAATCTAAGTGTAACAGCATCAGGTACAAGACAAGCAGTATATAATGAAAATGGTACAACATATATAAATAACTGTACACTTGAAAATTATACTAATGAAAGAGCTGCTGTTCATAACTTAAGTAATGGAAAAATATATATTACAGGTGGATCTATCACAGCCCATAACTATAGTGGAATATATAATGCTAGTGGTACAGTAACACTTGGTTCTAAAGATGGAAACATTACTTCTGTTCCTACTGTAACTGGAAGTATTTATGGAGTTCAAAATAGTGCAACATTTAATTTCTATGATGGACTTATTAAAGGAATAGATGGTGCTATTAGTGGTAATGTAAGTGATAGTGATGGTACTGTTACAAATGGTACTGATGGAAACTACACAACAGCATATTTAGAATAAATTAATACACATATTTTAAATAATATGTGTATTTTTTATTGCTTATATAATTAACTAATAATATCAAATATACACTTAATTTAAAAATAATGTAAATTAGACAAAAAAACTTGTATAAGATTTTAATATAATGTTACAATGATAATGGTGATAGATATATGCAATATAAAATTACAGCTTATAGCGAAGAAGATACTATCGAGCTTGCACAAAACATTGAATCAGAAAAGTTTCCTAACATGGTAATTTGTTTAGAAGGAGACTTAGGAAGTGGAAAAACATTATTTACTAAAGCATTTGCAAAAGCAAATGGTATTACAGATAATATAACTTCTCCAACATTCACAATTATCAAAGAATATACTGGTGAATTGAATCTATATCATATGGATGTTTATAGATTAAGTGAAGTTAAACAAAACTTAGGTATTGAAGAATACTTTACTAAAAAGGGAGTATGCATTATTGAATGGTCTGATTTAATTGAAGACATTTTACCTAAGAATAGACTAGATATTAAAATCAAAATAATTGATGAAAATACTAGACAATTTGTAATTACTCCTCATGGTAGTAAATATGAAGATTTATGTGAAAGAGTTTTATAACTCTTTTTTTATTTAATAATATCTAAATATCTATCAAGCATTTCATTTTCTGCTTTTGTAACTAATATAACAAAATCTGTGTAATCGCCTGTTATATGCGCTTTATCAAGTGTTTCATAGTACTTTAATCTGTTTTCTTTTTTAATAATTACCGGAACATATCCGCTTCTCATTAAGTCCATGTTCATTATTAATCTTGATGTTCTTCCGTTTCCATCAACAAATGGATGTATCTTAACTAATTCACCATGTAATAAAGAAGCTCTTATTATTGGGTGATATTCTTTCCAATCTTCATAATTGATTATTAATTTTTCCATTAACTCTGGAACCTTAATATATTCTGGTGGAATATGTTTTGCTCCACTTATAAATACATTATCATTCCTATACCTTCCGGCATTTGTATCATCTATCCCTTTTAATACTAATTGATGTAATCCCTTTATATTCCATTCAGATATTTTGCTTTTATTTTTTATCAATCCTTCTAAATACTCAATAGCGTTTTCATGATTAATAGCTTCTAAATGCTCTCTTATAGATTTACCACCAATTGTAATGCCCTCTAATACTACTTTTGTTTCCTTTAATGTTAAAGTGTTACCCTCAATACCATTACTGTTATAAGTCCATTCTAGATTAATAGCATTTTGTAATGATTCAGTTGCTTCTTTAGATAACAGCCTTTTGCTATTTAATATATCAAGTTTTTCGTCCACTTTCTTAAAATAATCTTCAGGTAGATCTATTTTAAATTCAATTTCATCTTTAACTCTTTTATCAATAGGTTTACTAGTATCGTCAGGAATATTCCATGTTGTTCCAATCTTTTCTGCTCCTTCAATTCTTCCATCTTGAATAAGCTGTCTTATTCTTCTTTCACTAATATTCCATTTTTCGCTTGCTTCTCTGATTTGCATAATTATCACCTCTATATATAGATTATACCGTTTACGGAATAATCTGTCAATATATGTTGTACCGTTTGCGGAATAATGCTTTTTCTTTTGATTTTTATTCTTTGTGATAATAATAGTTTTAAAGTGGTGGAATTCAGACACTTTAAAAATCTACCTCTTTTTTTTTATATTAATTTATTATAAAATATATATATATAATAGGAGAAAAAAGAATATGAATGAATTTGAAAAAATGGATGCTTATTTTAATGCATGTAATTATTTGTCTCTTGCTCAAATTTACTTAAAAGATAATCCATTATTAAAGCGTCCCTTAGAGTTAAGTGATATTAAAGCAAAATTAGTGGGACACTGGGGTACTGTTCCAGGCCAAAATTTTGTTTATACTCATTTAAATAGAATTATTAAAAAATATAATTTAAATATGATTTATGTTTCTGGACCAGGACATGGAGGACAAGCTGCAGTAACTAATGTTTACTTTGAAGGAACTTATAGCGAAGTATATCCTGATATTACAGAAGATGAAGAAGGACTTAAGAAACTTTGTAAACAATTTAGTTTCCCAGGTGGAATAGGTTCTCATGTTACTCCTGAAACTCCTGGATCAATAAACGAAGGTGGAGAACTTGGTTATTCTCTTTGCCATGCTTATGGAGCAGTATTAGATAATCCTGATTTAATAGCTGCTTGTGTAGTAGGGGATGGAGAAGCAGAAACAGGTCCACTTGCAACATCATGGCATTTAAATAAAATAATAAATCCTTTAACTGATGGAGTTGTTCTTCCAATTCTACATTTAAATGGTTATAAAATAGCAAACCCAACAATATTAGCTAGAATACCTGAAGAAGAATTAATTAAGTTATTTGAAGGATATGGATATCATCCATATATCGTTGAAAGCGATAATAGGATGAAAATTCATGAAATAATGGCTGAAACACTTGATAAATGTGTTAAAGAAATAAAAGATATTAAGTCTAAAACAAGACATAATAAAAGACCAGTGTATCCAATGATTATTCTTAAAACTCCTAAGGGTTGGACTGGACCAAAAATAGTTGATGGTAAGGAAGTAGAAGGAACTTTTAGAGCACACCAAGTACCTCTTGCTGTTGACGCGGAACATAAGGATAACTTAAAAACTCTAGAAGCATGGCTTAAGAGTTATCATCCTGAAAAACTATTCGATGAAAAAGGAAAATTAAGAAAAGAATTAAAAGACTTATGTCCAAAGGGAAATAAGAGAATGGGTGCTAATCCTATTGCTAATGGTGGACTATTACTTCAAGAGTTAAATATGCCTGATTTTAGAAAATATGCAGTTGAAGTAAAGAAACCAGGAGAAGTAGTTAAACAAGATATGATGGAACTTAGTGCTTTTATAAGAGATATTATTAAAAATAATCCAAATAACTTTAGAATATTTGGACCGGATGAAGCACTATCAAATAGATTAAATCACGTATTTGAAGTAACTAATCGTGAATGGAATGCTATTACTTATGATAAGGACGAATACTTAAGTACTAATGGTAGAGTAATTGATTCATTCTTATCAGAGCATGCTTGTGAAGGTTTACTTGAAGGTTATCTTCTAACAGGACGTCATGGATTCTTCCATTCTTATGAAGCATTCATAAGAGTAGTAGATTCAATGGCATCACAACACGCTAAATGGTTAAAGATGTGTTCTGAGTTACCATGGAGAAAAGATATAGCCTCTTTAAACTATATTTTAGCCTCATACGTTTGGCAACAAGACCATAATGGTTTTACGCATCAAGACCCAGGATTTATTAACCATTTGGTCACTAAAAAGGCTGATGTAACAAGAATATATTTACCAGCTGATTCAAATACATTAATTTCATGCTTTGATCATTGTATTAGATCAAAGAATTATATAAATGTAATAATCGCATCTAAACATCCAAGAGTTCAATGGTTAGATATGGACGCAGCAATTAAACATTGTACAAAAGGCTTAGGTAGATGGGCATTTGCAAGTAATGATGAAGGATGTGAACCTGACTTAGTTATGGCTTGTGCTGGAGAAACTCCAACAATTGAAAGCTTGGCAGCAACAAAGATATTAAGAGAAAAATTCCCAGAATTAAAAATAAGATTTGTAAACGTAGTTGATTTATTTAAATTACAAAGTTCAACAAATCATCCACATGGCCTAGAAGACAGCGAATTTGACGCATTATTCACAAAGAAAAGACCAATAATATTTGCATACCACGGATACCCTCATCTAATCCACCAACTAGCATATAAACGTACTAATAAAAATATGCATGTTCATGGTTATATAGAAGAAGGTACAATTACTACAACATTTGATATGAAAGTACAAAATAAACTTGATAGATATCATCTAGTAATGGATGCATTAAAATATTTACCAGAACTTGGCGAAAAGCGAGGACCAGTAATAGAGTGGTGCAAGGACAAATTAATTGAACATAAAGAGTATATTACTGAATATGGTGAAGATATGCCAGAAATTAAAAATTGGAAATGGTAGTTTCCAATTTTTTAATTATTATCATCGATTTTTTAAAATAACTAAATAATTATTGAAAAATAATATGTGAAACTTAATTTTAAAAATAATTAAAAAATACTTCACATTACATATTTTTTGTGTTATTATCTTTTCAAGAGGTGAATAACATGGATATTTATGACACATTATTGCTTCTTCACCAAAAAGAGGCTGAATTAAAACTACTAGATTATGGTGCTGTAGAAGTAAGAGAAAGAAATAACAGCAAATATATTTATACCCATTTTAAAGAAGATGGAGAAAATCAAACTATGTATATTGGGGAATATACTGATGATGAATATAATAAAGCAATAAGTAGAAATACAAAAGCAAAAGCATTAAAAAAAGATATTAGAAAATTAAAAAGAAAAGTTGAATCATATGATTACCAAAAGTTAGAATTATCTCAAAGTGTTGTAGCTAATATAGTCTATGCAAGACATAGTTTATCAAAAACAATTTATAAACAAGCGATACTTGAGGGCATATCTACCACTGAAATTGAAACTGAAAATATTATAGAAGGATTAAAAGTTCATAATATGACAGCCCCTGATATATTAAAAATAGTTAATTTAAAACATGCTTGGGATTTTATATTAGATGAGTATGTTATTTCTAAACAAACCAATTATAGTATTTTATGTGTGATTAGTAAGTTAGTACTAGAAGGATTTATTCCATTTGCTGGAAAACTAAGAGATGTTCCTGTAAGCATCAGTGGAACAGATTGGAAACCTGATTTTCCTTTTGAAGCAGATATTAAAGATGATATTAATAATATAGTTAATAGTAATGATGATGATGTTATTAAATCTATTAATTTACTATTATATGTAAGTAGAAAGCAAATGTTTTTAGATGGTAATAAAAGATGCGCAGTAATATTTGCTAATCACTATTTAATTTCTAAAGGCAAAGGTTTAATAGTAGTTCCTGATGATAAAGTGAGTGAGTATAAAAAATTATTAATTGAGTTCTATGAAACTAATAATAAAGAAAAGATCACTGAATTTCTTAAAAAATGTTATACCAATATAAAAGGAAGATAATTAGTGAAGTGAACCCCAAATAGTTCACAACAATAAAAAAGAGTCAGGAATTATTTTCCTGGCTTTTTTGATTTTAATCTGTAAGTATTGTAAAATAATATCCAATCTTCTACAAGTTTTTGGTATTCTTGTAAAGATGTGATAT
>JAEEGL011252170.1_pt1 | contig 12370 bp, 7 predicted proteins | sample 9134231 | NCBI WGS metagenome assembly JAEEGL01 (sample SAMN16246548, study PRJNA631951) | gut metagenome | biome: gut microbiome; feature: rumen; material: fiber-attached | host: Bos | place: Iran: Karaj | collected 2018-10 | reverse complement strand
ATTAGAAGCAGTAATAAAATTCCTATTGACAATGCATGTGAAATGATTTTATATCAAAGAAATTTTTATCCGGTTTTGAATAATACGATTAGTGAAGAAAATGAAAATAATTTAGATAAAAATATTTATTATGAATTTTCACAATACAATCATTTAATGTATGATATTCAACCGGATATTTTAATTACTAATAGTAATTTAGTTAATTTTTCTAAAAAAATTTATAATACAATGTTTATTAATCCTGGAAGTCTTTTTAAAGGAAAAGCAATTGGAAGTTTTTTAAGAATCACAACGTTTCCGCCAACGAGAACATTAGAAATTTTAAAGAGAATTAAAATAGATGTTATTAAAGTTAAAAAAGAAATAATTAATAATAAAAATTAATATTTTAATTATTTTTTTTTATTTTTATTTATTTTTTAATATGGTTAATAAAATTGATAAAGTTTTAATTATAATAATTGATGTTATTTATTTTATTTATTGTTTATTGACGTTAATTTATGTTTTAATTCATCAATTGATTGAAAATAAAAAACATTTTATTATTTTTTGGTTTGATTTTTTAATAATTTTAATATCATATTTTATTTATATTATTTTCATTACAATCGATATTTATAATAATGAAATTTCTAATAGTAAAAATAATATTATATCAATTATTTTTATTAGTTATTTTTTTATTAATTTCATTGTTTGTATAAAAATTATAATTAAAATTTTTAAATTTTATAGAATTGATATTAAAAATGATGAAACTAAAAATGTAATTAAAAAAATAAATAATTTAAATATAATTGGAATTTATAATATTTTTTATCATTTTATAATAATAATGATTTTTTTCTTTTTGATTTTATTTATAATATTAAAAAAATTAATATCAAATGAAACTAAAATAATAATAATAAAAATAACATCAACAATTCAAATTATTTTATGTTTAATATTTGAAAAAATTTACAAATCATTTTTATTATCAATAAAAAAATATTCAAATAACATTACAAATGAAAAAATATACAATTTAAATAAAACTAAATTATCAATAATTTCAGAACATTTTTTATATAAAAATTTTTTTGATTTATTTTTAATTTTTCCTTTATTAAAATTTATAAATAATTTTAATAAAGAAAATTCATTTGATATTTATATTTTATCAATATTTATTTATTTATACATTTTATTATTTGGAAGTTTTTTAATAATAATAGATAAAAACAACAACAGTGAAATTCCAATTTCAACACGAATTTTTTATTTTTTTTATTATTTTTATAATTTAAATTTCGTAAATAAAAATCCAAATTCTCAAATTAATATTTTTAAAAATGACATTAATTTAAATAACGTAAATGAATTTATTTACAATGATTATTACGAAGAAAATGAAAATAACATTGAAAATTTCGAAGAAATATTAAAATTTTATAATTCAGAATTAGAAAGTAATTCAAATTCAGATTTTGATGCTTTAGATTCAGATGATTATTTAAATGTTTCAAGTTACAATTCACATTCATTTGAATCATCAAAACATTTTTTTAATGAATACATAAAACAAAAAATTTTATTAGAAAAAGAAAAAACAAAATATTATGAATTAAATGATTTTATTCCAAGCAATTTTTTTATAATATTTAAATTATTAAAATTATTTTTTTCTGATAATTTTTCTATTTATAATCAAATAGATGAAGCTTTAGAAACAGAAGCAATTCCTTTTAGAAATAGTATTAATAATAAAATTGGACCTTCAACTCAATTATTAAATAATTTAGATAATAAAAAATTGGTTTTTGATAGAATTAATAAAATTAGTAGAATTAGTTTATTAAATAAAAAAATTTTAAAAACTAATTTAAATTATAATTTTAATGAAATTTTTAATATTTATGATAATATTTATAAAGAAGAATTTATTAAATATGTTATTAATAATCCAAAAAATAAAATAAAATCTTTTAATATTAATAATTTAACATTTAAAATTGAATGTTTATTTGGAGAAAAATTATTTGAAATTTTTCCGTTTTTTGAAATAAGTGTCAAAGATTTATTATTTTCTTTAGAATTAAATAATAATAGTTACGAAACATTTAAAAATTTTTTCGATTTAAAATATAAAAATAATCAATTTAATTCATTTTATACAAACGATAGTTTTTTATCTTTTGAAATTTATGATATTAATAATATTTCAATGGCTCAAATAAAAGAAATTATAGAAAAATATCAAATTTATTTAATAGAAAAATTTTCTAAATTTAAACCAACTTTTTTGCCTTTAATAATTGGATTATTTAATATTAATTATAAAATTTCAAAAAAAAAAGAATTTAATAAAATAATTTTATTGTATAGAAATCCTTTGTGCTTCACAAAATTTATTAATTATTATTATTGGATTAAATTTGAAATGATTGATAAATATGAAAAAATAGAAAAAAGTAAAACAGATGATATTATAGAACTTAATGAAATTATTAAAAAAGATTTGTTTATTAATGTCGATGATTATGAATTATTACATGATATTTTAAAAAGTGATTTTAAATTTATCAAAGAATTGGGATTTAATTTGGGATTTAAATTAAATTTATTTGTTATTCATGATATAAATAATAATAAAATAATAAGTGTTAAAAATAGTTTGGAAAGTAGCCAAAATTTTATGATGGATGTTGTAGGAAGTATAAAAAATAATAATAATAATAATGAATCTTTAAGTTCTGAAATTGAAACAAAAAATAAAGAAATAAATGATGAAAATATAAAAATTAATAATTTATTAAGAATTTCTGATTTATTTGTTGATACTATTACTCAAAATATAATAAATAAAAAAAAATTTTTTGGTAGTGATGTTATTAGTGTTTTAGAAAAAATGTTTTTTAATATGGATGAAAATAGATACATTTTTAAAATATTTTTTTCTGAAATTTTAAATAAAAATAATAATAATGAAAATAATAGTGAAATTAATAATGAAATATTTAATTCATTTACAAATATTATTCCAAATAATAATTCAATAAATGAAGAATTCGAAGAAAATAATAAAAAATATTGTGAAGAAATAGAAAAAAGATTAAATAAATTAATAAATAAATTTTCAGATAATTTTTTAACTTAAATAAATGATTTTTATTTATAATAATATTTAATATTAATTAGATAAAATAAAATTATTTTTTTCATTATTTGGAATATAATTATATGCATCTTCTAATTCATTTGCTCTTAAATATCTAAATAATTTATTTTTTTTATAATAATATAATTTAATTATTAATATTATTATTATAATAATAGAAAAAAACAATAAAATAAATAATATAAAATTTTTATTATTTTTATTTTTATAATTTATTTTTTTTGAATAAAAACCAAAAATTTTTTTATTTTGGTCAAAAAAAATATATTTATTTTTATTAAAAAATATTTTTGTTAATTTCCATTCATAATCAAAAGTTTTTCTAAAATAAATTAAAAAAATAAATTTATTATTAAATTCATAAAAAACATCATTATAATTAATTACAAAATAATTTTTCTTATCAAAGTAAAAATAAATATTTTTAAACTTTTTAATATTTATTTTTTTATTGCAAACATAATAATTAAAATCACTAAATGATTTAATTTCACATAAATTATTAGAAAAATATTTATTAAAAAAGTCTTTATCAACAATTTGTTTAAATTTATAATTTCCTCTAATCATTCCTTCTTCAATACTAATTCTAGTTATTTCATTATCAAATACAGATTCATTTCCATAAACAATATTATTAAATTTAATATCAAAATTATTCATATTAATTTCACTATTGAAATAAATAATATTTTCTTTATTAATAATATTATTATTATTAATAAATTCATGTGGAAATTTTCCTATAAAAATTTTGCCTGTATTATTATTTTCATATAAAATAGAATAAATATAAGAATCAATAATATTTTTATTTTTTAATTGATTAATTAAATTAGTTTTTTGATAATCTTTATTATAATCATAAAATGAAATTCCTAAAATATTTTCTTTATTTTTTTTATCATAAATAAAACTAAAATTATTAATTTTTATTTCAGTTATTTTATTTATATCATAAATATTATAAGAATAATTAAATAAAAAAGTATCATATGAAATAGAATTATTACTATTATTATTAAAAAAAGTTGATGAAATTTTATTATCAATAAATTTTGAAGAAATACTTAAATAATGAGCACAAAATTTTAGTAAAAATCGCATTTGAATTTGAGGAGTTCCAATTTTTAAATTTATATATAAATTATTATTAAATAAATATGAAATTATTTCATCTAAATTATTATTGTTATTTATATTATTTGAAATAGTATAAAAAGGTAAAATTATTAATGAATTAATTTTATATGTTATAAATAATAAGAATATTATATTATTCATAATATTTATAAATTAATTTTAATATATTTAATTAAATTTATAATTATTTCATAAAAAAAGTATTTTCCATTGCTTTTATTTTTGAATTATTATTATTATTATTATTATTATTCATATTAAAATCATTATTTATTTTATATCGATTTTGAATTTGTTCTTCGAATTTTTTATCTAATTTTTGTAATTCATTTAATAAATAATTTTTATTACTATTTTTTTTACTAATTCTTCTTTTATTCATATTATTATTATTATTATTCATATTATTATTAATAATAACATTATTATTATTATTATTATTTAAATCAATATTTTTATCCATCAAAATTTTTTCATTTCTAATATTTCTATAATATTTATTCATTTTTTTTAATCTATCAATATAATTAAAATCATCAAGTGGATTAAAATAATCAGGATATAAAGGACTAATACTATTAATAGGAAAATACCCAGGAAAAAACATAGGATCAGGAAAAAATAGGTCACTAAATCTCAAAATTTTTTCAGGAGGATAGACCATCCTTTTTTTAGTATCATATTTATAATAATTACCTTCCATGATTGGATTAGGAGGTGTATCATTTTTCTTATTATAATTTGGTTGTTGAATAGTCCATCTATTATTACATTTATAACATATACAAAAACAAGCTGTTTCTCGCACTTTATTATCAGTTTTACAATAAGGACAAACTACAATATAATTTACTAATGGAACTAAATGTTCTTTATCAGCAAAGGAAATTGTTTGATTTGCTCTTAAATAATTTAATATTTGATTTAATTTTGTTTCTGGATGAGGAATTTTATTTAATGTATTACAAATTGGACATTGAATAATTTCCCATTTTGGATTTACTAAATTTATATTATTACAATTCCAACATTTTAAAGCTATTTTACCTGAATTTTCTTCTGGAACGTTTGTTGCTTTTAATGAATCTTTTATTTGTTTTTGTTGGGCTTTAATTGCTAAATATTTTTGATATTCTGGAGAATTTTTATATTCTTCGTCCATATTATTTTCGTTTATATTATTTGTTTTGTTGTCTGATGAGGTTGTTATATCATTTAATTTTAGAATGTTAGTATTATTAATGTTATTATTATTTTGACTCATATTTTCTAAATTATTTTCTTTTATCGAATTTTTTTTAGATGTTAATGCAGAAGGTTGTTTTGATAATATTGGAGAGATTTTATTTGATAAAATAGGAGTTCTTTGTGATTGAAATATTGGTTTTTTATTATAATTATTATTATCAATATTATTAATATTATTTTCAATATTATTATTATTATTTTCAATATTATTAATATTATTTTCAATATTATTATTATTATTTTCAATATTATTATTATTATTTTCAATATTATTATTATCAATAATAATAATATTATTATTATTTTCACTTTTATTTTCTGTTAAAGGAACAGATTTTTTACTATTAACATCACTAATAAATTTATTATTATTATTATCATCTATCAATGGCATACTTTTATTATTTTCATCTTGAGATAAAATCGTAGTTAATTTTTTATCATTTCTTTCAATTAGAGTATTATGCATTAAATTTTATATTACAAAAAAAAAATAATTATTATTAATTTAAAATAATATATTTAAAATATATTAATGTCAACTCCAGCAAAACAAACACTTCCTAAATTAACTTTATATGCTCATCTTTTTAATGACATTCAAAAAGGTATTATTCAATCAGTAAAAGTAACAATTTCTTCAGAAATAATAAGAATTTTAGATTTCAAAATACAATTAACATCTTTATTAGATAAAATGTTCAAATCAACAAATATTAAATATCTTCCTCAAACTATTTCAAAAACTTTATTTTCTCCTTCATTAAATGACACAACAAAAATTAGAAATTTTTTTGAAAATAAAGATGATATTTTTGTTAATATTTTAACTGAAGCGATCCCAGTTGAAACTAATAAAAATTCTGCTGATGAACAAAAAGACATTGTTTTAAAATATAATACAATAAATAAATATTCTTTTTATGAAAGTTCTTCAAAATATATTAGAGTTTTAGTTCCTATTCCAGGAATAGAAAATGTAAAAAAAGAAGATATAATTAGTAATTTTACTGAAACGACATTAGAAGTTAAAGTTAACAATGCTTTGAATGGAAATAATTATAGATTTGCATGTTTGAAATTAGAACAAAAAATAAAACCTGAATTATGTGAAGTTTTAGTAAAAAATAAAGATTTAATTATAAAATTAAGAAAATTCAATGAAAGCGACAATTGGCCTGCATTATTTAAACAAAATTATATAGGAGAATAATAAAATATTATAAATATTAAGAAAAAAAAAATAAATTAAATTTAATATATCTAAAAATATAATATTATTAATAATAATAATAATAATATTTTTATTAATGATTAAATGTGCATTAGACTGTGACCCAGGTCATGATGACTTAGCAATGATAATGTTAGCAGTATATAACCCAAAATTATCTGTTCAATATATATCAACAACTCATGGGAATCAAACAGTAAATAAAACGTATTTAAATGCAAGAAGAACATTAACATTAATAAAACGAGCTGATAAAATTCCAGTATATAAAGGATATTCAAGACCTTTAATAAGAGATTCTATAGCATGTCCTGAAATACATGGTGAATCTGGATTAGGAGGGGTTGATTGGAAAAAGATAGATGAAGAAATACCAAAAAATCCTGCTTTAGATATAATGGGATATAAAGATGAATCGGAATTAAAACCCAATGATTTTTTTATACATTTACATAAATTAATTATGGAATTAAAAGATGATGAAAAATTTAATATTATTAGCACAGGATCTCAAACAAATACTGCTCAATATTTATTAGCTTATCCTGAAGATGCAAAGAAAATAAAATTTACATGTATGGCTGGAAATTTTACTATTGTAGGTAATATTATGCCTTTTGCTGAATTTAATGTTATGATAGACCCCGAAGCAACAAATTATATATTAAATAGTGGGGTGGAATATGTTTTTGCAGCCCCTTTAGATATAACACATACTGTTTTAATTACTGATAAAGTGATGGAAGAAATAAGAAATAGTACTAAAGTATATTCACCTTTATTTGCTGAAATGATTGAAAAATTATTATTATTTTTTAAAGATAGTTATAGAGATGTTTTTGGTTTTATATATCCTCCTTTACATGACCCTGTTGCTGCATTTCATGTTATAAGTCCTGAGTGTTTTGAACATGAAGAATGTCATGTTGATATTGAAACAAAAGGTGAATTTACATATGGTTGTTGTTGTACAGATTTAATATATAAAAAAAAAGGTTTTAATGAAAAATTTGTGGGAAAAAAACATAATGCAACTGTTTGCTTGAAATTAAAAGAAGGTGGAATAGATGCTTTTTGGAAAGCAATGATAGAAGTATTTACGAATATAGCAAAAGAAATAGGCAATAAATAAATTTAATTAATTAATAAAATATAATATATAATAATAATAATAATAATAATTGAATAAAAATACATAATAATAATTATAAAATAAATATCTATTTTTAATTTTATATAATATTAACATTACAAATTGGACATTTTCTTGTTGGTCTTCTTTGTAAATAATTAAAAATACATTCTTTATGAAAAATATGTCCACAATTTCTGAATTTAACAATTGTATCATTTTTACATAAATTAAATCCACAAACAACACAATTTTCAGATTCATCGTTTTTTTCATATTTGCTTGTTGGTAATAATGAAATTTCATTTAAAGATAAACCAGTTTCAATATTATTATTATTATCATTTTCACTGTTTCTTCTTATTCCTATTCTACCAAAAATATTTTGAAGAATTTCATTTACTCTAATTGGTTCATTTTCTTCTTCTAATTGTTTTCTTCTTTCTTCTTTTTGTCTTTGAAGATTTTCTAAAGTAGTTTTTAATTCATCGTTTTTTTTTTTTAAATTTTCTAATGTTTGTTTTTTATTTTCATATGAATAATTTTTATTTTTTATTTCATTTTTTAATTCATTGTTTTTTAATTGAATTTTTAATAAATCTTGATTAGTATTATTTTCTTCTTTGTCTAAAGAATAAAGTTCGTTTGTTAATTCAGCTATTTTATCTAAATTTTTTTTAATAATTTCATCTTCAATTTTTTTATCTTCTTTGTCTTTAGCTCGAAGTTCAATTTTTTCGTTTGATTTTATTACACTATTTGTTAACTTATTATTAATGGAATTTTTATCTTTTTTTAAATAAATTTTTTTATTTGTTATTTTAAAAAAATTTTTTCCTGTGCTTTTTTTAATTTGATTATTATTTTTATTTGAAGTATTATTATTATTATTATTTTGCATATTTTAATTTATAAAAATAAAATATTTTAAATATTTATAATAATTAAAATTAAATAATATTTTTATGAAAAATTTTTATAAAAAGAAAAAACCAAATGGAATTGATATTATTAATTCAAATTATGAAGCGAGTATTATTAATAATAATAACATAATCAAAAATAAATATTTTTTAAGTCCTACTTCAAATTTTAGATACATGAATTTAAAAACATATGATAATAAAAACATAAATTATAATTATTATAATAATAATATAAAAACATCTTCAAATAATAGTAATAATAATAGTAGTTATTATAATGATAATTATACTTATAATAATAATTTTAGTATCGATAATTTTTTAGCTCAAAAAGTTATTAATTTTATAGATGAAATGAAAAATCTTCAAAATAGCATTTGTAAAAAAGATCCAAATATTAAAAATTTAAAAATTAATTTTGAAAAAAATAAAAATATTTTATATAATATTGCTTTAAAATTTAATAATAATAATAATAATAATAATCAAAAAAATATTATTCTTAATAGTAATAATTTTAATAATAAAATAAATCATATTAGATCTCATAGTAGTGCTTCTTTATTTAGCAATGGAAATTATTTATTTACAAATAGTAATTTAAATATTATGAAAAGAAAAAAATTTAATAATAATAATAATGTTAAAGAACTTACACAATCTATTAATACATTAAGAACTGCTTTGGATGATATTAAAGTTAATAGTAAATTTATTACTTCGCAATTAAGAGAAGAAATTTTAAATTTGAATGAAAAAATTAAAAAACAAAGTGAATTAATAAATAATTATGAAATTAATAAAAATAATTATATTAATAGTATTAGAAATATTTTCAATGAAATTAATGAAGTTTATTATCAATTTAATTATGTTAATAATAGTAATAATAATAATAAAACAACTACAAGTGAAAATAATATTAATACAAATAGTAATAATATTAATACAAATAGTAATAAAAATAATAATAGTAATAATAATAACAATAATTTAAATACAATTGAAAATAAAAATGAAAATAAATTTGAATTTTTTGAAAATAAAATAAAAAATATTATTATTTTATTAGATGAAAAAATAAAAGAATTAAATATTAAAAATAATGATTTATATTATAAATTAAAAAAATTAACAAAAGAAAAAGAAAATTATAATAAAAATTATAATATTTTAAAAAAAGAAATTTTTGATTATGTTAAACCTTATTTAAATAATTCAAATAATAATGATATTTTTGATAATAATTATGAAAAAAAAGTAATTTATAATTTAATTGAAAAAATTAAATTTTATATTACAGAAAATAAAAATTTAAATAAAGAATTAAATGAATTTAAATTAAAATCTGAAGTTTATAGTTCTATTTTTGATAAAGCAATTAATACTACTAATAATAGTAATATAACTAATAATAATAATAATGAAGAAAATAATAATAATGATGAAATTAGTAATAATGAATTAATATTAATTCAAAAAAATTTATTAAAAAAAATAGAAAATTTAAATAGTGAATTAGATAATAATTATGCTACAATTAATAATTTAATTTCAATTAATAAAAATAATAATAATAATAGTAAAGAAAATGATAAATATAATAATATTGTTAATTTATATAATAAAGAAAAAGAAAAAAATATTAAATTAAATAAAGAATATACAAATTTTTTAAATGAGTTTACGAATAATTTAGAAAAAAAAAATAACAATAATATTAATAATAATAATAATATTAATTATAATAATAATAATAATAAAAATAATCATCATTACAATATTATTGATAAATTTAATATTGATAAAAATATTGAAAATTATGATGATTCTGATTATTGAAATTAAATTTTTTAATAGTATATTTTCTAATTTTATTTTATTATTTTAAAATATTTTTATCATAATTTATAAAAATTTTGTAAATAAAAATAAATATTAATAAAAATAAATTTAATTTTAATTTCAATAAATTAAAATAATAGTATTAAATAATAATAAAAATAATAATAATTTCATATTATATATAATTTATATATTTATAAATTATTTATAAAAAATTAATTTAAATTAATTTATAAATTAAAATAGAAATTTTACCAATACGAACACCATCCAAAATACATTTGACATAAATTTTCATCATTTGTTGCTTGTTGTATTAATTTATCAACTTGAGATTTATAATCTAAAGATAAATTTTTATTAAAATCTGTTCCTTTTAATTTATCAATAATTCTTTCTAAAACAATTTTTGCTATTTTATTTAATTCTTCACTTTCAATTTGTTCCTTTTCTGTAAATTCATTGTATAATTGTCTTTCAGCTGAACCCATTAAAATTTTTTCATGTTTTAATTGTTCAATTTGAATTTCAAAATTATTATTTTTAATTAAATTTTTATTATTTTTTTTGAAATTAATTACATTATTTTCTTTTAATGTATTTGCTCTATAAATATTTGAATTTCTTTTTATATAATTTCTTTTTATTTTTTGATTATTAATATTATTATTAATAAAATTATTATTTTTCAAACTACTAAAAATATTATTATTCAAACTTTTTAAAAGATAATTATTAGTAAAACTCTTATAACTATTCATTTTACTACTTTTACTTATATAATTATAATTTGAATTTCCTTTATTACTTTTAAGCAACAATGGAATTAAAAATCTAAAACTAATCAAAGGATCATGAATAAAAGCAGATAAAATAGCAATTAAACTATCTTTATTATTTCTTAATATTCTCATAACATTCACACAAGTAAATTTAAACGTACCTTCAATACAAGAAACTTCTAATGCCTTAACCATCATTCTAGTCAATCTAAATGGAACTTTTTCTGGAAATTTTTCTCTTCTCATTGCAACTTCAAAACAATCTCCAAAATCTATATGCATTATCTTACCTGTATTTCGATCTATCATTAAATTACTTGGATGCCTATCACCCAACCCTAAAATATATCCTACCATACTCATTACTGCTAAAGACCTACTATATTTAGTTCTTCTATCTAACCATTTTTCACTGTTTGTTGAAAATTTCCATAATATTTTATATATATCATTTCCATCTGTGGTTTCTAAAGCATTTTTAAATATCTCATTTTTATTTAACATACAACTACTTTCATAATTTGGATTATAATTAAAAATATATCTTTGTTCTAAATCTAAAGGAATATTATAACTTAATCTATATTCTTTTATTAAAATAGATAATGTATCACAACTTGGAACCCAACCTAATAAACCTGTATTATTACTTAATGCGATTACTGGGAATCTTTTAATAGCTAAAAACTTATCACATGTATCAACATCTATAGATAAAAATGTATTAATTAAAACAAATAATTGCATTGCTCTTTCATCTTGTCTTAAATCTTCATGTCCTTTTAGTAAAAATATATGATCTTTTCCATCTGAGCCATACATTGTAATTTTTCTTGGATGTTGTTTTGAATTTAAAATTAATAAATTTTTATTAAATCCAGTTATTTTAATTAT
>JAEEGL010801251.1_pt1 | contig 12370 bp, 12 predicted proteins | sample 9134231 | NCBI WGS metagenome assembly JAEEGL01 (sample SAMN16246548, study PRJNA631951) | gut metagenome | biome: gut microbiome; feature: rumen; material: fiber-attached | host: Bos | place: Iran: Karaj | collected 2018-10 | reverse complement strand
TTAAAAAAAAATGCGTCATCCGGTAACTACGTTCCGTCTGACGACGGTCAGCCGGAGATAGGTCCTTATCACGTAAGGCTGCTTGTCGATGACGAGTCCTATCTGCTCGATTATATTCCCGTTATAAGGAGCGCTTTTTCCGGCGTTCCGGTTTTTCGCGCATTTGAAAACGGTTCTGACAGTATAATGCTCGGTTCATTTGCCGATGTCGACGGCGCGGAGGCTTTCCGCGCCGCTCTTATTGAAGAATACGCACCTGAACCGGAAGAAACGGACGAAGAAACGTCATACGCCGTTTCTGACGATACGACAGCTCTGCCGGATGAAACGGAAACAGACGACATTCCCGATTCGTCCATTGTTACGGATGTTTCCGGTCCGGACTCCGATACAGGTCCGGATATATACGAAGAAAGTGAGAGCGGCGAGGCGTCCGACAGTTCGTTTACGGCTGAAACGACGGAATCCGGACCAGACCCGTTCATTGCTTCCGTTCTTTCATGTACGGTTTCGGAGCCGACCGATGATTCGGTTTACCTTATAACCGATTCAGGAGAAATCGAGTTTCTGTGCGATCTTCCGGACAGTAATCTGTCCCTTGCCGTAAAAGCCGTCCCGCTCGATGACGGAACGACTTTCATTAACACGTTCCGGTCGGCCGGCACCCGCAAATATGACGGAACTCTGGAGTTCAAATCGATCAAAGGCGATGGATATTTCGGTATCAGGATAGTCGACGTTCTTCCGCTTGATACGTACGCGGCCGGCGTTATACCGTACGAAATCTCATCATCCTGGCCTCTTGAAACACAGAAGGCGTTCGCCGTGGCGGTTAAATCATACGCTTTGACGCGACGGGGTGCGCACGCTTCGAGCGGCGCCGATCTGTGCTGCACCACACACTGCCAGGTTTACAAGGGCTTCGCTTCAACAAACAGCCGGGTATGGCAGGCGGTTAATGAAGTCAGAGGTCTGATAGGCGTCGCCTCAAACGGAAGAATATGCAACTGCTATTATTCGTCGAGTACCGGGGGCTGCACAGCAAACGTAAACGAGGTCTGGAGCGGTTCGCTTACAACCTATCCGTATCTCAGAGCCGCGGCAACTCCGTGGGAAAAGTATAATTCTCACAACAAAGCTCACTGGACTGTCGAATATACTCCCGAGGCACTTTACAAACGCCTGTCTTCAAAGGGATACGCTCTTAAATCAAACGTCAAATCTGTTGAAATAACGCTCGGCAACCATACCAGTTACGTCAAATCCGTAAAAGTCACCGATACAAAAGGAAATTCCGTAACGATAAACAAAAGTACAATTCCTTCCGCGCTCGGGCTTAACAGCGGTAATTTTGTCGTCGGTAAATCCGGGGAGACCGTATCCAGAAGAAACTTTGTGATGCCCGGCTTCAACGCGGTAAATTCCGAGCCGACGATAGGCGTCGGCGTGATCACAAATCCGTTTGATTATCTCGTTACGGGAAGGCAGAGCTTTTTCGTTCTCACCTCGGGAGGATTGAAGACTTTTTCCGACAGCAATGAGGAAAAGGTTGCGACGGGGGACGGAGTATTTGATTTTTCAATGTCACAGAGTCTTGACAGCAGTTATTATCCCACTATAACGGGTGTCGGAGGGCAGATTATTCCCGATATCAAAAAAATGACTGCCACCGAAGAGGATGAGCAGCTTCTGCTGGAAGGAGCCGACGGAAATTTTGTTTTTGTCGGCAGGGGATGGGGTCACGGGCTCGGAATGAGTCAGTTCGGCGCCTATGACATGGGCGTTCTTGGATATGACTATGAAACAATTTTCACTTCATACTATACCGACGCCGTGATAATGGATTACGACGAATACATTGCGTCAAAACAGTGAGCAAATATAATATAAGGGATAAAGCGAGTATGAAAATAACCGTTATCGGCCCGGGAAGGTGGGGCACTTTTATCGCTGAATATCTCTCCGAAATCGGTAACGACGTCATCCTTTACGGGAGACGCTTCTCTAAATCACTTGAACTGCTTAAGCAATCCCGCGGTAACGACACCGTAAAACTGAACGACGGTGTGATTCTTTCCGATGACGTTTCGGTTGTGCGCGGACGTGACGTTATTGTCATATCGATCGCGTCTCAGAATCTCCGCGAACTTTGTTGTGAAATCAAACCGTTCCTGACGGAAATGACGGGAATAGTCCTTTGCATGAAGGGCCTCGAGGTGGGAAGCGGAAAACGTCTGACAGAGATCGTATCGGAAGAGCTTGGAAACTCCGTTAAAACCGCGGTCTGGGTAGGGCCGGGACATCCTCAGGAATTTGTCAGGGGCGTCCCGAACTGTATGGTGATAGATTCTCTCGACAATGAATTCACCCGCTGTCTGGCAGACCGTTTTTCAAGCCGCCTCATCAGGTTTTACTATGGTACCGATCTCATCGGAAGTGAGATCGGCGCTGCTTCTAAAAACGTCATCGGTATTGCCGCCGGAATGCTCGACGGTCTGAAAATGAGTTCCCTGAAGGGCGCGCTTATGGCGAGGGGCACGCGGGAAATAGCCCGTCTTATCGAGGCGGCGGGAGGAAACGGTATCTCCGCGTACGGGCTCTGCCATCTGGGCGACTACGAAGCTACTGTCTTTTCGGAATTCTCCCACAACCGGAAGTATGGTATGTGTCTTGTCAGAGGCGAGGATTACGGGCTGCTCGCCGAGGGGGCGTTTACGTCGGATGCGATCCTTACGCTCGCCGGGAAACATTCAGTCGATATGCCGATCTGCCGCGCTGTATACGATGTCATTTATAACCATAAATCCGCTGAAGAAACCCTTAAAGAACTGTTTCTGAGGAGTATCAAGAATGAATTCTGACAGTCCGGATAAAAAAATATCGGCGCATACTTGAAATACAGCCGTTTTTATGATAAAATATCCCGTTGGATTGTACGGACGTACGATCTTCGGCTTTCGCTAACAGTCTAATAATGCGTTCCTGGAGGAAAAATGGATTACAATAAGAAGACGATAGAAGATATCGACGTTAAAGGCAAAAGAGTTCTTGTCAGATGCGATTTCAACGTTCCGCTGAACGGCTCCGAAATAACTGACGACAAACGTATCGTGGAAGCTCTTCCCACGATCAAATATCTTATGGAACACGGAGCAAGGGTCATTCTTTGCTCTCATTGCGGCAGACCTAAGGGCGAATTTAATCTCAAATATTCGCTCGCTCCGGTTGCGGCGCGTCTTTCCGAACTTCTCGGGACGTCAGTTCCGCTCGCAAGCGACGTGATCGGTCCCGACGCTCACGCAAAAGCGGACGCGCTCGGAGACGGCGACGTAATGCTCCTGGAAAACGTTCGTTTCCACAAAGAAGAGGAACAGAACGATCCCGAGTTCGCCAGGCAGCTCGCATCGCTCGCCGAGATTTTTGTCAACGACGCGTTCGGAACGGCTCATCGCGCGCATGCTTCGACAGCGGGCGTGGCGGATTATCTCCCGGCTGTTTGCGGATACCTTATTCTTAAAGAAATTTCGATTATGGGCAAGGCGCTCAACGATCCGAAGCGCCCGTTTGTCGCCATACTCGGCGGCGCAAAGGTGAGCGATAAGATCGGCGTCATTACGAATCTTCTTGATCGCGTTGACACCCTTATTATAGGCGGTGCGATGGCTTATACGTTCAACAAGGCGAGAGGGCACAAAATCGGCACTTCGCTTTGCGAAGACGACAAACTCGGTCTCGCCTCCGACCTTCTTGAACTCGCAAAAACGAAGGGCGTCAAGATCCTTCTTCCCGTTGACAATCACGTCGGAGACAGATACGATCCCGAGTGCGACGATATGTTTGTCGACAGCGCCGACATTCCCGACGGATATATGGGTCTTGATATCGGGCCGGCAACCGTAATTCTATTCAGTTATGCCATAAAGGGAGCCGGAACCGTCGTATGGAACGGACCGATGGGCGTTTCCGAATGGGAAAAATTTGCGACTGGTACGAAGGGAATAGCAACTGCCGTTGCCGAATCGGGCGCAATTTCGATTATCGGCGGCGGCGACTCTGCGGCTGCCATCGAAAAACTCGGATTTGCCGACAAAATGACGCACATTTCGACCGGCGGCGGCGCTTCTCTTGAATTTCTTGAGGGAAGGGTACTCCCGGGAATCGCATGCCTGATGGACAAATGATCCGGTGAAGATATGAAAAAGAATCTCAGAAAAACGGTAATAGCCGGAAACTGGAAAATGAATCTTACCCCATCGGGGGCGAAGAAGCTGATTGATGAACTCAAACCGCTCGTTGCGGGAAAGAACGACTGCGAGATCGTCGTATGCGTTCCTTTCGTCGATATTGCGGCGGCAGCGGAGGCGGTTAAAGGAACCGCCATCAAGGTCGGGGCTCAGAACGTTCATTTTGAAAAAAGCGGCGCCTTTACAGGCGAGATTTCCGCCGAGATGCTTCTCGAATCCGGCGCGGAATTCGTTATAATAGGTCATTCGGAGAGAAGGCAGTATTTCGGAGAAACAGACGAGACCGTAAACAAGAGACTGTCCGCGGCACTCTCAGCCGGCCTCAAACCGATCCTTTGCGTCGGCGAGACCCTCACAGAGCGTGACAGAGGCGTTACTCGTGAGGTCGTTTCTTCTCAGACAAAGATAGCGTTCCTCGGTATCAATGAGGACGGTGTCAAAAACACGATAATAGCCTACGAGCCGGTATGGGCGATCGGTACCGGAAGGACTGCTACGTCGGATCAGGCGGACGAGGTTTGCGGCATCATCAGGGACGTTATCGCTGAAAAATACGGCAGACTTGTCGCCGAGTCCGTTACCATACAGTACGGCGGCTCGATGAAGCCCGGAAACGCGGCTGAGCTGCTTTCCAAATATAACGTCGACGGAGGCCTGATCGGCGGCGCTTCGCTGAAAGCGGCCGATTTCACGGCGATAATCGACGCGGCACAGTAATACGATATTTGTGTCAGGAGCAGCAGTTTTTTCTGCTGCTCCCGCGCGTATCTTAACACTTTTGACAGAGATGGCTGGATACAGAAACAGAAGACTTAACGAAGAGATTCTGAGGGAACTGAACGAAATACTTAGAACCGTAAAGGACACGAGCGTATCTGGTTGTTTCGTATCGCTTACGGCGGCAGAATGCTCCGGAGATATGAAGCACTGCAAGGTTTATTTCTCGGTAATGTCCGAGCACAGGGACGGCGACTGCGGAAAAGGGCTTAACAACGCGTCCGGATATTTCCGTTCCATGCTTGCCGAAAGACTGAATCTGCGTTCGACCCCGGAACTTGTTTTCATCAGAGACAATTCGGCGGAATACGGAGCTCACATCTCGGAGCTTATTTCAAAACTCAGATCTGAAAATCAAATGGGCGAAGAAACCGGCAGCTGCGGCACAGGTTCTGATAAGACATGAAAACTTTAGGCGTTTATATTCATATTCCGTATTGCCTCAGCAAGTGCCCCTACTGCGATTTTTATTCAGTTACGGACAGCAGATCGCAGGACAGATATCTTAACGCGCTTCTCCTTCATATGGAGGATTATTCGGCGCATGCAACGGGATATGACGTTGATACTGTTTTTATAGGCGGAGGGACTCCTTCGCTGCTTTCTCCCGCGAAAATATCAAAGCTCCTTAACGGTGTGGCTGATAACTTTTCTCTTCGTCACGACGCCGAAATTACGATAGAGATGAATCCGGCCACGCTGAAAAGATCCGCGCTGCGCTCATTGCGTTCGGCCGGCGTAAATCGCCTGAGTATAGGACTTCAGAGTGTTAACGACAATGAACTCAGAGCTCTTGGAAGGGCACATACGTTCAGTCAGTTTGAGGAGTGCTTCAGCGACGCGAGGCGGTCGGGATTTGACAACGTCAATATAGATCTTATGTACGGGATTCCCGGTCAGACTCACGCGTCACTCGCTCATTCGCTTGATACGGTGATCGGTCTTGATCCCGAGCATATATCCCTTTACGGTTTGAAAATCGAAGAAAATACGCCGTTTTTCGAAAGAAAAAACGAGCTTGATCTTCCCGATGAAGACACCGAGGCCGATATGTATATGCGGTCCATTGAACGACTTACGAAAAACGGATATAATCAGTATGAGATCAGTAATTTTTCAAAACCCGGAAGAGCGTGTCTTCACAATCTGAAATACTGGAACTGCGAGGAATATCTCGGATTCGGAGCGTCGGCGCATTCCTTTTTCCGCAATCACAGATTTGCAGCCGTCAGGGATATTGCTACATACGTTGAGGCGATGGAATATCCTTCACACGACGTCAGGCTGATATCCGAAGATTATGAGATAAGACCTCAGGAGCGTCTCGGAGAATACGTAATGCTCCGGCTTCGTCTCAAAGAGGGAGTAGATACAGACGCTTTTGCAGAACGCTTCGGTCTCTCTTTTGAAAGGATGTTCGGAAAATATCTGAAGGTATACGTGGCGGGCGGTTTTATGGAAAAAAACGGCAGGTTCTACCGGTTTACGCCGAGAGGAATGTACGTATCGAATTACATTCTTTCGGCTATGCTTGATTTCAAAAGCGAACTTATAGACGGCGTTGCCGACGGAACCGACAGATAACGGCGGTTTAAAATGAAAGGTACGTTTGATTTCAGAAAAATGAAGAGTTCCGCGGTATTCGGCGCGATAATGTCGCTGATTATCGTTGCTTTCGCGTTCTTTCCCCTCATTACCGGCGGTGACAAATCAGGTGCGCTTATCTTTGCGCTGTGTATCATTCCCGTAGGCGTCATTCCCGCGCTTATTTCTTTTATACCGTATTTCAGGGCAAAGAACTCTTCTTTTGAGGCGGACGACTGTAAAATAACTTACAGAAACAAAGAATTTCAGCTCGAAAGTATTGAAGCCGTGTTTACGACTGTTTCGAGATACGGCAGCGATCTCGTTATTACGTTCCGTGACGACAAAACCGCTCCCGTTTCCGTGCCGTGTCTCACAAACGCGGACGAACTTGTGAAGTATATAAGCTGCCGCATACCGGCAGGCGACGGAAATTTCGATTTTGAGCCTCTTAAAAAAAGACTCAGAATCTTCGAGATCGCGATGACGGCGTATTTCCTTATACTTGTTGTCTGCATCATATTTGTTCTCGTTTTCCTGCTTGGGAAAAACGCCGTATTCCCGGATGCCAGGGTTATCGGATTCGGAATATGCGCGCTTATCGCGGCCATAATTCTTTTCTTTACCGCGCGTCGTACCGTGATTCTTTCTAATAAACTAAACGGAAAAAAATTCGCCCTGCGCCGTAGTAAAGCCGGCGAGCTTCCGATTGACGGAAAAGTTGTCAGGGTTTATGCCGATCACGGTTTTTACTCGCGTTTTATAGTATACGGCACCGGCGAGGCCTTTTTCTGCGTCGTTCAGCTCATTTCGGACAGCGGTGATTATTCCGAAATGTATCGAAGCGGTGCGGAGACAGATATCACGTCTCTTGAAAAAGTCATAGGGACGGACGGGCTTATGCTTATTTACGACGATTCTGATGACGGAGAAAACGTTTAATGAGCGATCGGCAACTTGATTTTTTCGACGATGAATTCCTGACCGACGATAACTCTGCCGCTGAAAGAACTCCGAAAAGGAGAAAAACGGCGGTTATCGTCTTTTCCGTACTCGGGGTTATTCTGCTTGCGGCGATAATTACTTCCGTTTTTATAGTTTTTAAGGTTAACCGAAGCCGGCAGATGACCGACTATGAAATAGCCGTTAAGTGCGTCGATGAAAGAAACAGACTTATTTCATACGCGACAAGCGAAGCGGGAAACGGAACTCCATACGAGAATTCCCGCAGGATTTCAGAAATAATCACTGACGAAATAACAAAAGGAACGCTTGCCGTTTTGCCGCGTGATGACGGCATGTTTGACGTTACGGTGAACGGTATAAGCAGATTTACCGTTTCGGTAAGCGACCGCCTTACCGGAAAAAACTGGGAGCCCGTGGGATGTTCTTTCGGAAATTCGCTTTTCGTAGACGCGCCCCATGGTTCCGAGGTGCGAATAAACGGAGTGACCCTTTCCGGGGGCGAAATAATAAAATACCCTCGGCTTTCAGTTTACGAGGAACGTTTTTCCGATCTTTACACCTCTGACAGATATCTCGTTACACCGCTCTTCGGGGAACCCGAGATTACGGCGTCTTATGAAGGAGAGCAGCTGATCGGTCCCGTAATTACAGAAGATTCGGTTTCCTTCGGATACCCGCTCTCCATGACCGAGAGCTATACGTATACGGCTCCGATAGGTTCCGAACTTCTGATAAACGGCGTGCCGCTTCTCTCCGATACTTCCAAAAGCCTTATTCAGTATCCGTATCTTACAAGGTTTGAAGAGGGACTGAACGATGAGCTGATGGCCTTCAGCGTTTCCGTCGGACGCTTTTTTGAAACTCCGGAGACCGAGGCGTATCTGAACGGCAGAAAACTTGACTGCTCCGAAGACGGGACCGTTTTTCTCATTCCCAGGGAGAATATGCTTGACAGTTACAGGATAAAGGCTCCGACCGGTTACACGGTAAACGTAAACGGAATTTCACTCGGAACTTATGAAACCGTCGCTTACGACGTTGCGCCTGCGCTCACAGACGGCTGCGAGGCTTTTGTAAATCCCGAAACCGTGCCGACTTTTACCGAATACGAAATCAGCGGTCTGTTTTTCGAACCGGTGATTAGCTGTTTATCCCCGGACGGCGTTGAGGCGGAAACTGATCTTTTCCTGAGTTCGGAAAGAGAATTGGTATTCAGACGCGTCGAAAACGGGAGCATATCGTCCGCTGATATAAAGACCGTATCGTATTTCGCAAAATATTTTGCGAGGTATGAATACAACGCCTCTCTTTCACGCGGAACGAACTATAACACCCTCCGTTCAATGGCTCCCGGCAGCTCTCCCGCTTACCGCAGGATACAGAATATGTGGAACGTAGTGTATTACAATACGCCGTATTCAAGTATCAGATTTGACGAGCTGTCGTATTATGATTATTATGAGTATGACGACTCAACCCGTTCGGTAACGGTAGTGATTCCTTTTTCGGGAGTGAACGGCGGCGTAAGGTATCAGTTCGAGATGAGGCTCGAGGTCCTTTATAATTTTAACGGGAAGATCCGCCGTATTATAAATTTCAATGAACTTAAGGAGAATTCTGAACTTCTGCCATGAGCTGGATAGTGTTCGCTGTTGTATGCGTCCTAGGTTGGGGATTTGCCGATCTGTTTTACAAAAAAAGCTCGGATGATAGCGACAGAAACTCACACCTTAAAATAGCGGTCTGGGTAGGACTCGTTATGGGCGTTTGCGCTTTCGCTCTGATTCCTTTTGCTGAAACGGAATTCAGTGTTCCGTCGCTCCTTGAAAACGCCGTCAAGTATTTTCCGGCGTCACTCAGTTATATAATCTCAATGGTGATCGGATACGCGGGACTCAGATATCTCGAGCTTTCAATAATATCGCCTGTTCAGAACTCTTCCGGCGCTTTGTCGATGATCGCAATGGTAGTTTACTTTGTTGCGACGGGAAGGATCGGATCAATAACGGAAGAATACGGTACGCTCGACTTTGCCGGTGTTTTCTTCGTTATTGCAGGTGTCGTTGCGCTTTCAGTCGTTGAGAAGATTCTCTCTGACAGAGACAGGGAAGAGAATACGCCCGAAAACAGAAAATTCCGTATTGGCGCGCTTGCTCTTGTTTTCCCGCTGCTTTACTGCGTATTTGATACGATAGGTACCGCGGCCGACGGTATTATTCTCGACGAAGAAACCGGCCTTGGACTGGGAGAGATCGACGTTATTATTCTTTACGGACTCACGTTCCTGTTTGCCGGGATTGTTTCGTGGATTGTCCTTTTGGTCAAAGAAAAAAAGCCGTACAATCCTTTTGCCGTAAAAGAAATTAAAACAAAAGGCGCGGCGGCTGTGTGCGAGGAATTCGGTCAGATTTTTTACGTTTACGCCATGGCAAGAAATCCGGTTCTTGCGGCGCCGGTCGTCGCTTCCTACTGTATAGTTTCGCTCCTTCTGTCGAGGATTATTCTTAAAGAAAAGCTGACGGCGCTCCAGTACGCATGTATTTTTGCCGTGATTATAGGCATAGTTCTGCTCGGTGTTTCCGAAGGTCTTGCCGAAATATAAAATAACCACCCGAAAAGGGTGGTTAATTTTTCATTTGTATCTGCGCTTTCTGGCGGCCTCGGCCTTCTTCTTGCGCTTTACGCTGGGCTTTTCATAGCACTCTCTCTTACGGAGTTCTGCCATGATGCCGGACCTCTGACACTGTCTCTTGAATCTTTTGAGAGCGTTATCAAGCGATTCGTTTTCTTTAACTCTTACTTCTGCCATAATTCTTTATCCCTCCCCTCGTACGGGCAAAAAGGACCGTTAAATCAAATAATAATCAGGACGTCTGCCGGGCAAACCGCCGCCCGGAAAACATCTGCGATATTATACACCATTAAGCGTCGGATGTCAAGCGTTATCTGTCGCTGTAGAAAAGAATTTCGTCCGGGAGATAATAATTCAGTCTTTCGCGCGCAATGCGCATGACGTAATCCTGATCCATTTCGTGGTCAAGCTCTTCTTTAAGGCGGTCTATCTCATCGAGATAAGCTATCTTTTGTTCGTTCATTTCCGCCTCTGTCGCTTCGAGATCGCGATACGAGGTACGGAGACGCACGATACTTACGACGCAGAATATGATAATGACGATCATTGTCAGCTTCACGAAAAAATTCAGATTATCTGTCTTCATAATCAGATCACCTCGTAAAGTTCCGCCGCGTCGGATTTGAAAGCAGTATCCTTTATTTCTTTAACTCTGACTCTCAGGGTTCTTTCCCCGAACGTTATGGCGATCTCGTCACCTGTTTTGACTTCAAGCGAGGCGCGGGCGACTTTTCCGTTTACCGAGACAAACCCGTTGTCGCATGCTTCGTTTGCCACGGTCCTGCGTTTGATCAGGCGAGAAACCTTCAGGTATTTATCCAGTCTCATATAAAAAATCCGACCCCTTTCTCTTTCTCTCTTTTCATTTTACTTTTTTTTTGCGAAAATGTCAATCTCTGATTTGGTCAGTACATAATAAATAAACAAAATTTACATGTTGTTCAAGATTTGGCGTCTGCCGGATGATATAATCACATCATGAGAAAATATATAGAAGCGGGTAAAATAATAAATACGCACGGTGTCAGGGGCGGATTGAAAATCGAAAGCTGGTGCGATTCGCCTTCTGTTTTTGCCTCTCTTTCAGATCGTTTCCTTCGGAAGGACGACGGCTCCTTTGAACTTCTCAAAGTTATGAAATCATCCGTTCTCGGCGACAAAGTAGTGGCAACCATTGAAGGAATCGATTCGTTTGAAAAAGCGGATAAACTTAAAAATTCGGTCGTTTATGCACGTCATGACGACATCCCGCTCTCGGGCGGAGTTCTGATTGATGATATGAAAGGTCTGCCCGTCATTGACGATGACAACGGAACGGTTTACGGTATACTTTCCGACGTTATCAAATACGGTGACCGGGATATTTACGAGATCAGATGCGAAGAGAAAAGCGTTCTTTTGCCTGCGGTAAAAGAGTTCGTTAAAAGAGTAGATACCCAAAAAGGTATTTTTATAACGCCGATTCCCGGCTTTTTCGATGAGAATTGACGTGCTTACTCTTTTCCCGGAGCTTGTTGACACAATCCTCTCCGAAAGCATTATCGGAAGAGCGCGAAAAAACGGTATTATCGATATCAGGATAAGCAATATACGAAACTGGTCCGGGAACAAACACAACCGTGTGGATGACACCCCGTACGGCGGAGGAAAGGGCATGCTTATGGCGGCGCCTCCGGTGTGCGAATGCTTTGACGCCGTAACGTGCGATCTTGACAGATCGAACGTTCATACGATATATATGTCTCCGCAGGGAAAGGTCCTTACGCAGAAAAGGGCTGCTGAACTATCCGGACTTGACAATTTGGTTATTATCTGCGGTCACTATGAAGGTATTGACGAAAGAGTCATTGAAGAGATAGTTGACGAGGAGATTTCGATCGGAGATTACGTTCTGACCGGCGGAGAGCTCCCCGCGTGTATTCTCATTGACTGCGTGGCGAGACTTATTCCCGGCGTGCTTTCCGATGCGGAATGCCACGAAGTGGAGAGCATTTCAAACGGAATGCTTGAGTTTCCTCAATACACAAGGCCGTATGAATACCGCGGTCGACGCGTTCCTGACGTTCTGATAAGCGGGAATCATGCGGAAATTGACAAATGGAGACTTCAGAAAGCAGTTGAAAGGACGAAAAGAAAACGCCCCGATCTCCTGGATGAAGAAAATATG
>JAEEGL010291935.1_pt1 | contig 12370 bp, 9 predicted proteins | sample 9134231 | NCBI WGS metagenome assembly JAEEGL01 (sample SAMN16246548, study PRJNA631951) | gut metagenome | biome: gut microbiome; feature: rumen; material: fiber-attached | host: Bos | place: Iran: Karaj | collected 2018-10 | reverse complement strand
CCAAAGATTAAAGCATATGAAAAATAAGCTATCATAAATAAAGGCCATGTATGTTTTCTTATAAATTGAGATGTCGACTGCATATTTTTTTAATCATAATATCATTTTGATATGATATTCCCCCTGGTCCCTGACACTATAAATTTTTTGTCTCAATCAGCACAGAATTTTTTCATTGCTTTTATATACTTTTCAGATGCCTTTTTTATCTTTTTAAGAATCTTTTTCTCTTCGTCATCTATTATCCCATCATCTTTTTTGGCCGCTCCTCGAAGCAACTTATAAAAGTTTTCTACTTCTAGAATTTGATTCTTTACCTGTAGTTGCATATACGAATTCATTTTTATTCACCTGTAACTCAATCTTTGGTACCATGTTTCTTTAAGCTTACTTTTTCTTACCATATCAATATTTTATTTTCATTTGAATGTATTTAGAAAAATCAATTCCACTTACGGTATCCACATATTTGTCTTGCGAAATCTTAATATCTATAAGCTCTGATTTATCCTTACGAATCCTTAACCCTTTATTTTTTTCATCCTGTATTTTTATACGGTTAGCCGGAATCGAAAGAATCACAAGCTCCGATGATGAGGTATCATTCAGAATAATACTCCAGTCACTGTCTAGTACTTTTAACTTTGGATTTATCCAGAAATAACCTTTGTCTGCACGTAGAACTGCATAACTCGTATTCTTTGTGGCTAATTTAGCTCCGTGTTCTGTTGCATACTGAACTGCTTCTGGCTTTGTTCTTTTTCCGAGCGACAACTTGACATTAACGCTCATAACATCTATCAACGCCTTCGGGGCACTCTTTTTATCCTCATTAAATACATTTATACCGATAAGCTGCATTACAAACAGGGCTTCTTCAAGATACTGATCAAGTATCACTTTTCTGAATTTGTCTACCTTCGGAGGATTTCCTTTTTTCTTATTATCACAATCAAGTCTTTTAATTGCAAAAGCTTTTTCTATAAGCACCGTCTCAATGTAATCTATATCTGAATGATTAAGGCTGTCATCTTTGGTAGTTAGAACCACTGCGCTTTCCCACCAGTCTTTACCTATCATATGCTGAGAAAGCCGTTTCGCTAAATCTGAGGATTGTCCTACATATACCATCTCTTCAGACAATAGCAGATATACCCCATATTTATTGCATGCTCCTGTATTTAACAGATCTGAAACAGATTCTCTCGGTGAAGAATATAGCTCCCCCGAATTCCAGCTGGAATCTTCAATACTTATAACTCCATTAAGATTTCCATCATATAGTAACAGATTTATTGTTTTTGCTTTAAGATCCATGCCTTTATCTCCTTAACAACCTCTATATCCGCCGGAAGCCAGTCTACTGTATCAAGTTCCTCGAATGTCAGCCACTTTGCGGCTTCATGCTCCTTCAGTACCAGACTACCGGACCTGATAGTACACAGATAGTTTCTCATAGACAGATGGAACTTTGGATAATCATATTCTACGGTACCCAGATACTCACCGACTTCTATACCAGTATCAAGCTCCTCCCTGATTTCTCTCGCAAGAGCTGCCTCCGGTGTCTCTCCCGGCTCCACCTTCCCTCCGGGGAATTCCCAACCGTCCTTGTATTCTCCGTAACCTCGCTGTGTAGCAAATATCTTCCGGACACTGTCTTCCTCTTTGCAGATAACGGCTGCCACTACATCAATATACTTCATGATATTGCCGTTTTCTGTTTCACAAACTTTCTTGCCTTCAGAAATACCATATTCCAACAGCTTACTTTCCTCGTATTCTACAAACCTTTCTGCTTCTGTACCTTCAGATATTCCTTTAAGCTTTAATAAAGCCAGGGGCTCTTTTCTTTCGGTTTCCTCGCATCCGAAATCTGCTTCTGTGATCTGTTCTACAATATAAACTTTCATTTATCTAACTCCAGACAATACATTTTTCTTCTGTTAGCCATTATAACTCCATTTTAATATATGTTCGACTACCTTTTACGTTGACTTTTGCGCTGACTCTTGCGCTGACTTTTCTCCGACTTAGAATCTGTGTTATGCACTTGTTATATACTCATATATATCGTCTCTTACCGGAACATCCAGATTCCATTCTATTTCCACAGCACCCTTATCGGTATTCGCCATGATGATATTTTTCGTATTTCCTGTGGCTTCCATTCGTCCTAAATAGTAAAACTCTTTGGATATTTTATCATCCTTGTTTTTGCGGACAAAAAGCTCAACATGAATGCCACGTTCTTTTGCCTTGAGGAAGTTTTGAACATCTTCCGACTCCATACTTCTTCCTGCCTTGGAAATAGCAATCAAAAGCTTGTTATTTACAAAGTGGTCTTCGTACTTTGTAGTATCACTGATATCTTCCGCTTTATCATAATTTATAAATACCGGGAAGGTTTTTGTTTTCTTGTCATATTTATATCCACCGATGTTTAACGGCACTTCATTGTTTTCCCAGTTCAGCAGATGACATACATCCTCATATGTATACTTCTGATACAGCACTAGATCGGTATCTCGATAGGTATTGCTATAATCTCTCTGATACCTGCTGATCCCAAACTCGACGAGCTCCTTAAGAATCGCATAAAACTGCTCATTCTCCACCATTTTTCTAAAAGCATCTGTCATTTTGTAATCATCAGAATACTCCTCTATCAGTACACAATCGGCATATGTCCCTTTGCTTCCTCCTGCTGGAAACTCATTCGTCAATATATTTATAATATTTTTCTGTTCTTTTTCAGTAAGTTCTTTATTAAACTTTTCCTTCAGTTCTTTCTTTAAATCATTGAACAAAGCATAATTTGATAATCCTCTCTTATATGCCAACATTCTATTTAATAACTGAAGTTCCTGAATCCTCTTTCCACTTGCCAGTTTTTTTGAGACAAATTCTATCACTTTATCTTCCGGCTCAGACAGACGAATAGTATATTCTTTTTCATACTTTACGAGGAACTTATAGTAAGAACCAAGATTAGAGTTGTCAAAAATGCGTAACACATCCATCTCACCATATTCGTCAAAATCCTTCAGTGCCGGAATATGACCGAGCTTATTCTTTAGTGTAGTATAATTCTCTTTTATCAATTTTATATCACTAAAGTTAGCATTATCTATGGCTGAGAAAATCTTTTTCTTGCTCACTTCATCAAAGTGTACCGTACTTGCTCCGGGAATAACTCTTCCACCTTCAATGACATACCTTCTGATATTGTCCTTGTTGTAGGTTCTGTCCCCTGATAAGGCTATGGGAATCATAAAGTTGTTTTCATAGTTTCCTATAAAATCCAAAACTACAACAAATTCTTTTCCTTCTGCTTTTCTTAGCCCACGCCCAAGTTGCTGGATAAAAACTATAGGGGACTGGGTAGGTCTGAGCATGATTACCTGATTTACTTCAACTATATCCACACCCTCATTAAGAATCTCTACGGAGAAGATATAATCCAAAGGTTCTTTTCCTGTATGCTCCGCATCGGTCTCTTCCATAGCCAACCTTTCAAATGCATCTACACGTTCGTCTTCTGAAGCATCTCCGTTCAGTGCTATAGTTCTAAAACCAAGTTTGTTAAACTTAGCTGACAACTCCTTAGATTCATCTATTCGGCTACAGAATATTATTCCCTTTACTCTTTCTCCACTATACCCGAAATACTCTGCCTGCTCGATGATATGTTTTACTCTTTCATCTCCGGTGAGTAAATTAAAGTCCTTCTGATCAAGATTCCTAATTTTCGTTTTTGAATCATCAATCATGGAAATATCGCTGAGACCAAAATAATGGAACGGACACAACATATCTTCTTCCATAGCCTGTTGAAGACGAATCTCATATGCTATCTGATGATTGAATATTTCGTATATATTCCTGCCTTCTATGTTGTCATCACGTTTATCCGGTGTCGCAGTCATTCCCAACCAAAGTTTCGGCGTAAAGTAATTCATTATTTTTTGATATGAAGCCGCCGAAGAATGATGAGCTTCATCAAGGATAATGCAGTCAAAGCTATCGGGGGCAAATTTTTGCATATGTTCTTCACGACTGAGCGTTTGAACCATTGCAAACAAATAGTCGCTATTCTGGTTTTCTTCAATACTGTTTCCAGCTCCTATCAGGCCAAAAGAAACAGAATTATCAAATACTTTCTCATATGAAGCCTTGGTTTGTTTTGCTAACTGACCTCTATGAACGAGGAACAATACTCTCTTAAATCCAAGTTCTCTCATCGCAAAAGCAGAAGCGTAAGTCTTACCTGTACCGGTAGCTGATATCAGCAGTGCTTTGTTTTCACCTGCGGCAATTATTTCTCTAAGATTTTTTATAAATCCAACCTGCATGCTATTCGGAGATAGCTTGTATTTCTCAATGGAAGTGATGATTCCGTCGTTTGCTATCTCTCTCTGATGCTTTATAATTTTATATTTTTCTTTGTACTCATCTATAAACTTATCATAATCTAAAGAATACTCCGAACCCCATAATTCATTATATTCTTCCAGAATTTGTCTGGCGTATTCTCCTTTTTCTGTAGAGACTATTTTGGTATTCCATTCCCTGTTACTTGTCAGAGCTGCGCTTGTAATATTGGAACTTCCGACAATTATCCTGTATATCTCTGCTTTTCTAAAAATGTATCCCTTTGTATGAAATCCTTCCGGAGAACGATCAACATCATACATTTTTATTGTCAAATTCTTTAGGGAATGAAGCTTTTCGATGGCTTTAGGGTCGCTGAAATTCAGATAGTTAGTAGTAAGGATTTGCCCTTTGATTCCTTTTTGTTCAAGCTGCTGGAGAGTCAAAAGTAACGGTTCAATGCCACTAAGTGTAATAAAGGCAACACTTATTTGGAATGAATCGCAGGCAAGAAGCTCGTCCTCTATCGAGGTAAGAACTTTCTTGCCTTCTTTGTAATTATTTGAAATAAACTGAGGTCTGTATGCAAGTGTAGAATTAAAGTTGTAATCAATAAATGCCGTTTGTACCCCATTATTTATCTGCGTAATATCAAAGCGTTCATCCATTTAACATTACCTTCCCACGTTCTAAATTTCATACCCCCAAAAAAGTGCTCATCCCATTATTTAAAGAATATCTGCAATGCGTGATATAGATCCAGCTGCCATGCCTTCATATCGTGTACACCGCCGGGGATGGTGAAGAAATCGTAGTTTACGCCCTTCTTCAAGATGCTGCTCTCGGCCAGGACCTTGCCCATGATGTCGGTATGTTCTGCATATGCTATGTCCTTGTCTCCGTTACAGCAGAACATGTACTTGAGCTTGAGTCCGTTTTCCTCTCCGGTCTTCAGGGTCTCGCATATGCGTTTTGCCTCACCGTCGTGATCACCGAAAGGTCCGCCGCATCCCGAAAAAGGTCCGTACCATGCGAACAGGTCGAAATTGTTGTAAAATGCAGCGCGGTATGTAGCCATAGAACCCAGTGAGAGTCCTGCAAATGCCCTGTGTTCCCTGGTCTTTACAAGATTCTGCTCCGATACATCCCTGCCGGCAAATGTCAGATATTTGCTCTCTGCTGCAGGAATCAGGTCCTTGCGGAGTTCATACTTAAACTGCTCGGTGATGAAGTCGCCGTTTTTGTCTGCTTTCTCATCCCCCCTGTAATATGTGGGAGTGACGATGATGCAGGGGTCACAGATACCATCGGCTATCATGTTGTCAAGGATTGTCACGGTATCCGGGAACATCTTGAACCACCAGTCCTCTGTCACAGCTCCGCCGTGCATGAGGTAGAGGATATTGTATTCCTTCTCTTTATCATATCCATAGGGCAGATATACCCAGGCACCTTTATGAAGAGGTTTATTGTCTTCATCGTAGGTAAAACTATCATACTCAAATCTTTCTACTGTTCCCTTTTTGCTGCATTCCTTTAACATAGCCGAGGGCATCTCATATACATAATCCATTCTTACTTCCTCCTGTATTCATGCCGGGGTCAATCCCCTGTTTTCTCTTGTTTCCCATATCAGTTCCTCAAGAGTCTGGTACAGTCTCTCAGGCTCCACAGGTTTTGATAGATGAGCGTTCATGCCTGCCTGAAGCGACCTCTGTACGTCTTCATCAAATGCATTGGCCGTCATGGCGATGATAGGTACCTTCTTTGCATCTTCTCTTTTTAGCTTCCTGATGGTCTTCGTCGCTTCGAGTCCGTCCATCTCCGGCATCCTGACGTCCATAAGTACAGCATCATAGTATTCTTCGGGACTTTGTTCAAACATGTCTACCGCGAGCTTTCCGTTTTCGGCATGTTCTATAATGGAACCCTTTACTTTGAGGAGTTCTTTCATGATCTCCGCATTTATAAATACATCCTCGGCTATCAGTATGTGCTTGTCCTTCAGTTCGGCTCTGCCCCTCTCCCGGAATAGAGCCATGTTGTTCTTCCTCGCTATCCTCTCGAACTCGCTGATAACGTTCGATGCAAACAGGGGTTTTGCAAGGAAGCTGTCCACGCCGATATGGATGGCTTCGTCCATGATCTCGTCCCAGTTGAACGATGTAAGTATGATGATGGTGGTCTCCCTGCTGTAGAGCTTCCTGATGGCTCTGGCTACCTCCAGACCGTCCATGTCCGGCATCCTCCAGTCCACCAGAACCAGGTTGTAGGGTTCCTTCTTCAGGTGACGTACTTCCATCATGTTCAGGGCTTCGGGTCCCGAGAGTGCTGTGTCGGCGGCTATCCCGGCTTCATCGAGGACAATTCTCGCATGTTCCGCTGCCACTTCTTCGTCATCCACGACGAGGACGCGCATGTCCTTCGGATTGATATATATTCCTTCCGAATAATCCCTGTCACAGTTTTTAAGTGTAACTATAACGGTAAATTCGGTGCCTTTTCCTTTTTCGGATTCAACGGATATCGTACCGTTCATCAGGTCGACGATGTTCTTTGTGATGGCCATTCCGAGACCGGTACTTCCGTATTTATTGTTCCGACTGCTGTCTTCCTGGGTAAATGTATCAAATACTTTGGGTATGAACTCTTTATCCATGCCTATGCCGGTATCGGTGATGGTAAACTTCAAAGTAGCCTGGTCTTCAAATACCGCCGTTCTCTCTACGGACATTATGACGCTGCCCGGCGCTTTGGTGAACTTTATGGCGTTGCTTAATATATTGATGAGGACCTGCTTCAGCTTCATGTCGTCCCCGATATAAAAATCGGAGACCCCGCCGGTCATCCTGCATTCGTATTTGAGGCCTTTGTCCGAACACTGTGTCATAACCATCAGATTTATCTGTTCGAGCATGTTCCGGAAGGAGAATTCCTCTTTTCTCAGGATCATGCGTCCGGATTCGATACGGCTCATGTCAAGTATGTCGTTTATGAGTCCCAACAGATGTCTCGCGCTTACTCCTATTTTTTCGAGATAATCCCTGGTCTCGGGGTCGAGGTTTTCGTTACGGAGTGCCAGGCTGTCCAGTCCTATGATGGCGTTCATGGGGGTACGGATCTCGTGGCTCATGCTGGAGAGGAATGCTGTTTTAGCCTTGTTTGCCTGCTCGGCAGCTTCTAAAGCTTCGCTTAAGGCTTTGTTTTTTGCGATAGTTTCATGCTCGAGCTCGGATATCATCCTGTCCTTCTGCTCACGGCTGCTCTGTTCCTTTTCGTGTTTTTCCGTAATATCTGAGATGAATACATAGAATATGCCGCCGTAGTTCTTCGTGTCGGTATAGTGCCCGTAGTCATCCACCCAGCGTACTTTTCCGTCTTTCCTGATGATACGGTATTCCACGTAATCGAAGTTTTCTTCGTTCTTTGATATCTGATCCGCTATCGATTCCGTGATGCTTTTGTAGTCATCGGGATGGAGCATGCCTTTAAATGTGAAGCCCGTAAGTTCCTTGAACTCCTCCATGGTCTCGCACCCGAATATCTTCAGCACCGCATTGTTTGCATATATCAGTTCCTCGGTGTCATCGGCCCGGTACAGGAAAAATCCGCCCGGCATATGACGTCCGATCTCCTCTATGATATGCATAGTCTGCTCGTTAAATTCAAAATTCTTCCCAAACATTTATTTTACCCACCTTTATTTTATAGGACGATTCTCCGTTTGATTTTCAATCAGAGGGACGGTTCTCTGATTGATTTATAGTTCTTTAAGTTTATTATACTGTTCTTTTACTGTAGCCAGGAGCGCTGAATAGTCTGTGTCCGTTCTGCTCCTCAAGAGTTCCGTCATCTCTATGATGGGGTCTGCAAGCGGACGGAGTGAGAGGTTTGTATACATTCCTTTCAGTGCATGGGCGCTTTCAAATGCGGCGTCCAGGTTCTTCTCACTGAGCTGCTGCTCCAGCTGTTCGAGTCTTTTGTCTTCGAGTACTTTTCCTACCAGAGTCAGGTAGAAGCCTTCGTTGTTCATGCATCTTACCAGGGCTTCATCTGTGTCGGCCCCGAAGTTTTTTAAATTTTCTATAGTGAGCATATCTATGTTCCTCCGTTGATCGATTCTTGTTTGTCAATGTCACCTCATCCGGCTGCTTCGCAGCTATCTTCCCCTTTAAGTGGAGGGGTTTACTTTGTGATCAGCCTGTTGAATTCTTCAGGCGGAAGAGGTTTTGAAAAGTAATATCCCTGTATGATATCGCAGCCGATGCTTTTTAAGAGTTCCATCTGTTCTTTGGTCTCCACGCCTTCCGCTATGACAGGTACTTCGAGCAATCTCGCTATCTGTATCATGATCTCTACGAGGCGTGCGTCCTTGTTGTTCGTGCATATGTTCCTGATGAACTTCATGTCGAGCTTTAATGCGTCTATCGGAAGTGCCGTCAGCATGTTGAGGGACGAGTATCCGCTTCCAAAGTCATCCATCTCTATCTTGAATCCTTTTTCCCTCAGCCTTTTTACAGTGTCTATGATCTCCTCTGAGTTGTCGGTGTATGCGGACTCGGTGATCTCCAGCAGAAGCTTCTCGGGTGAGAAGTTGTTTATCTTCACGAGGTCGGTGAGGATGCTTGCCAGCATCGGGTTGAATATGTCTACTCTCGATACATTGACCGACACGGGTATGTATACGCCGTATTCATCCTTCCAGCGTTTTATCTGGGCTGCTGCCTCCGTCCATACGAACCTGTCCAGCTTCTGGATGAGTCCGTTGTCTTCAAACAGCGGGATGAATTCTCCGGGGCTTATCATGCCGAACTCGGGATGGGACCATCTGATGAGGGCCTCCGCGCTGGTGAGTACCGGCTTCTCCCCGGTGATTTTATACTTGGGCTGGTAGTAGACCTTGAACTGCTTCTCTGCCAGAGCCTTCTCCATGTCGTTTATGAGCCTTTCGGCGTGGAGCTCTTTACTGTGAAGTTCTTCATTGTAAAAATCATAGCAGGTGGTGTAGCTGTTCCTCAGCTTGTTGCATGCGAGTCTCGCGCGGTCGAAGCGCTGCTCCATGTTCAGCATGCTTCCATCGTCAAAGTAAATGCCCATCCTTATGCTGATATTGCTGTCACCGACGTTTTCGTTCATCTTTTTTATCTCGCGGGACAACAGTTCTTTGAGGTCAGGGTCGTGAGGGATATAGATATAAAAACCGTTGCTGTCGAACCTGCATGCGAGTCCGCCGGTTTCCGAGACGAGTTTATGTATTCCTTTTCCTATTTTCTTTAGTACCTTGTTTCCGTATTCCCTGCCGTAGAGTTCGTTTACCAGATGGAAACGGTTGATGTCGAGGACAAGGGCATCCATCGGCATGTTGTTGTTCTGGATGTCAATCTTTTTTCCGTATTCGAAGAAGAACTCTTTATGGAAGAGTCCGGTCAGTTCATCACGCTCGGTCTCATGGATGATGATGCTGTTCTCGGCGAGTTCTATGGCGTGCTGTACACGGGCTCTGACCACATCCGGCATGTCATAGGGCTTCGATATGAAGTCTGCGGCACCGAGCTGCAAGCTTTTTACCTCTGCTTCCTTTTCCGAAGTGAGGACTATGACAGGAATCCTTCTCAGTTCGTTATCGGACCTTAATATGTCGAGAACCCCGTATCCGTCCAGTTCCGGCATGTGCAGATCGAGTATCACCAGGGACAGGGAGTTTTTCTCATCCCGGATAATGTCCACCGCTTCATTGCCGTTCCCGGCGTATTTTATCTCATAGAGGCCCTCCAGCATTTTTCCGAGCATTTCCCTCTCTATAAACTCATCGTCCACTATCAGGACTTTTCTGTGCAGTCCTTTTTTTCTCTCCAGCAGTTCTTGCATAGCTTCCTCCCAGTGTTTATTTCAGATAGTAGTTCATATTCATGACCACGCCGTACTTAAAAAACATCTCCAGCCTGCTCTTTACCATGTCCCTGTCAAACGGTTTGCAGATAAAGTCCCTGATATTGTAGGATACTGTCTTTATCAGGTTCTGCTCAGTGCTCTCCGAGGTTATGATGATGACCGGTATGTCTGACAGTCCGTTTTCTTTCATGAGTTCCAGGACATGGAAGCCGTCGAGTATCGGCATATGCAGGTCGAGCAGCACCCCGTCTATCACTCTTCTTCGTGAGAGTAAAGTCTCTATTCCTTTGAAGCCGTTCTCCGCTTCTATGATATCATAATCCTCATCGAGGATGTTTTTCAGTATGCTTCTGTCGATCTCGGAATCGTCGATGATCAATACTTTTTTATTCGCCATAGTGATTTCCCCAATTCTTTTGATTCGGTCAAAACCCTCACCACTTTACGTTTATCCGGGCGGTTTTGGGTCTTTTCCCCTTAGTATCATATTATATAAAAAAACAGTGCTCAAGTCAAGGATTTACTTGACTTGAGCACGTTTTTCCACTGATATGAAAACCCTAAATTACTTTATCGGTTCCCAGGTTGCATAAAGATATCTTGTAGCTACCCCATTCACGGCAGTAGTTGTCAATACTAGGGCACTCCTGTTATTCAATTCCTTCCATCCGGTAAAGTAGTACCCCGCTCTTGTAGGCGTGGGAAGAACAAAGTCGTTATCTACCTGATTAAAATCTTCTAAGGTGACTATAATTTCTCCATCCTTTTTTTCCATAGTCTTAGTGCCATTATACAGTTCCTCATAGTCCGGTGTTGTCATACCGTCATCTGTCGGTTCTACAGGACCCATGTTGAAATAATAGGTAAACGAATCCTCTTTGTAGTTTATCTCCCATACTGCATAGAGTTTTACTTTACTGTTTTTGTATTTTTCAGCAATATGCTCTCCATCATGTGTCGCAGATTCATTTAAATACATACCTTTACCATTAGGTGTAAGATAATACTCAGGCACTGTCGCATTCGGGTCTGTCGAAAACCCTATGAGCCGATAACCAGAAGCCCTTAATTTACCTATCTTTACATACCCATTTTTTTCAGTACTTTTTATAGTCTTACTTTTCAATGTACTTTTATGTATTTTTACACCAATCGAAGCAGCATTATTATTAAATACCAGCTTAACCCTATATACGGTATTTTGCTCCAGAGGAATCAAGACCTGATCCCCTGCTGTTTTCTTTTTTATACTAGTGACTTTCACTCCTGCTGTATTTAAGAATCCACCATATTTTTCACAATACTTTATGCCGATTTTTTTAAGTTGTTTTTTGGTCACACCCTTACTGTACTTAAAAGTTGTAGTTTCAAGTAAATTGCCATCATTGTCTACAATTTTAAGCTCGTATGTCTTATCTCTAGGAATTAATACCGCATATAAATCATAATTTAAGTTCTCCGGTATTTTGCCAAGTTTTGCATTTAAATCTTCTATTGTTATCTTTTGTTTATTCTTAAATACTACCGCTCCTCCGGAAGCAACCGCCCAACCGGCGAAATACATGTTGTCTGAATCATATTCTTTTTTATTTATAGTCTTTATTTTGGTCTTTCTTGAAAAATTTGCCGTTTTCGTTTCCTTTTTATCCCCGATATGATAGGTTATATTATAATGTCCTGACAACTTAGCCATATAAAGGTCTGTATCAGTCTTCTTAACACTTTTAACTCTTCTACCTGTCGGTGTATATGTGTAATCTCCACCCGAATTCTTTTTAACCTTAAACCATCCGTCAAATTTTAAGTCTTTTCCCATAAGCTTCACTAAAGACGAATCCGGAAGGGATATACTCTTCGAGATATTTTTATCGGTACATAAATATGTAAATGTATACAGATGCTTATCCTTGTCCGCTTCCTTGAGTTTCAGATAATAACCCGAAGTATCTAATTCACCATATATACCTGTATAAAGGTTTAATGTTTGGGGTACGGCTTCCCATATAGCATAAAGAGTAATATTATTTTCGTATGTATATACAGAAGGAGTGGCAGATACATTCGGTTCTTTTCCGTCCTTCTCTGTGGTCCACCCTACAAATTT
>JAEEGL016356772.1_pt1 | contig 12371 bp, 11 predicted proteins | sample 9134231 | NCBI WGS metagenome assembly JAEEGL01 (sample SAMN16246548, study PRJNA631951) | gut metagenome | biome: gut microbiome; feature: rumen; material: fiber-attached | host: Bos | place: Iran: Karaj | collected 2018-10 | reverse complement strand
TCGGATATCATTATGTCGGGCATGGGCACGCCGCGGGACAGAAGCCCGTCGAGCTCTTCAAAAAACTTTTCGGGATCGAACGCGACTCCCTGAGCTATGATATTTTTGACGCCATTTCTGAATACTCCGGACGGTAGCAGGTGAAGAGCGAATTTTCCGTATTCATTTATAATGGTATGACCGGCGTTTGCGCCGCCCTGGTACCTCACTATTATATCGGCGGTCCCGGCAAAATAATCGGTCATTTTGCCTTTGCCTTCGTCGCCCCAGTTGCCTCCAACGATAGCCCTGACCATAAGGATACCTCCGCTTGTAAAAATACACTGGATATTATACCGTATTTTGTGTTTTCAGGCAAGAACAACTTTATCAGTTTTATGTTGATTTTCCGGCCGACAAATTGTAAAATTGATTTACAATAGTTTTTTACAGGAACGTGGGTTATGGATAGAAAAGACGAAATACTGAGACTGCAGACCGAGCTCATCCGTGAGATGACCGAAAAGAACATGCGCAGCATTTCCGAGGATCTGTGGGGCATAAGCTCCAAGCCCGGGAAAGTGACTCCGCCTCAAAAGACCGCCGTCCCCAAGCAGCCCGAACCCGTTAAGGAAGAAGAGCCCGAGCCTCCCGAGGATATAGAGAAGCTTAAGGAAGAGCTCAACAGCTACATAGGCTTGGGCAATATCAAGCGCGAGGTCAGAAACCTCATCAATATGATCACCGTCCACAAGATGCGCAAGGAGCACGATCTGCCTACGGTGGATATGTCGCTGCACATGGTGTTCACCGGCAATCCCGGCACCGGCAAGACCATGATAGCTCGCCTTATGTCCCGCATATATCACAGCCTCGGCATACTGTCAAAAGGACAGCTCATAGAGGTCGACAGGAGCGGGCTCGTGGCGGGCTACGTCGGCCAGACCGCGCTCAAGACCGCGGAGGTCATCAAAAAGGCTCTCGGCGGAGTTTTGTTCATAGACGAAGCATATGCCCTTGCCAAAAACACCGGCAACGATTTCGGCCAGGAGGCCATCGAGACCATCCTCAAGGCCATGGAGGACCACCGCGACGACCTGGTGGTCATAGTCGCGGGTTACGTCGACGAAATGGACGAGTTCATCCATTCCAATCCCGGCCTTGAATCCCGCTTCAACCGTTATATGGAGTTTGCCGACTATTCTCTCGACGAGATGATGGGCATCTTTGAGCTTCAGTGTAAGAAGGGCTGCTACTCTATGGGAGACGAGACCAGGCAGGCCGTGAGAGAATATATCGAGCGGGAGAACGATGATTCCATTTCCTTCGGCAACGCTCGCGGCGTCAGAAACTGCTTTGAGAAGATTCTTACATGTCAGGCCAACAGACTTGCGAAGGCGGAAAAGATAGACCGTGACATACTCATGCAGATCCTTCCCGAAGACGTAGCCGCAGCGATGAACGGAGACGCCGACGAGGAAGAGGAAAAGACTGCCGAAAACGGTGAAGAGCCCGCGGCAGAGGATAAATCGGAAGAGCGCGGCGAAGAGGAAAAAGGCGCCGCGGAAGAAGATGAATAAAAAAGAAAAGGCCGCCGAAGCGGTCAAAAGGCTCAAAGCCGGATATCCGGACACCTGCTCGCTCGTGTCCGAGAACGCGTGGCAGCTTTTGTTCTCCACCCGTCTTTCCGCCCAGTGCACAGATAAAAGGGTGAATGAGGTCACAAAGGTCCTGTGGAAGAAATACCCAACGCTGGAGGCGCTCGCCGAGGCCGACTACGAGGAGCTTTGCAAGATAGTCAAGCCCTGCGGCCTGTTCAGGACAAAGGCGCGCGATATTCTCGACAGCGCCGTCATCCTTGTCGGAAAATACGGCGGAAGTGTGCCCGACACCATGGAAGAGCTTCTTACTCTGCCGGGCATAGGGAGGAAAACGGCCAACCTCGTGCTGTCCGACGTTTACGGAAAGCCCGCCATAGTGGCCGATACCCACTGCATACGCATAACGAACAGACTGGGCCTTTGCGATTCGAAGGATCCTTATAAGGTCGAGCTCCAGCTTGTAAAGATAGTCGAGCCCGAAGAGCAGGCCTCCATGTGCCACAGATTGGTCCATTTCGGAAGAGACGTGTGCACGGCAAGATCGCCCAAGTGCGATCAATGCCCGCTTTGGGATATCTGCGAAAATCAAGGAAAATAAAAAAAGATCCCGATGGCGCGAAGCCATCGGGATCGGTTTTTCACGGGATATAATCGAACTGCATCCCGCAGACGTCCACGGTGTCGCCCTCTTCGATGCCCCGCTCTTCGAGCATTTCGAAAACGCCGGCGTTTCTGAGGATCTTGTCAAAGTACATGCGCGACTCGTAATCCTCAAAGTTTACCGAGGCCACGGCCTTTTCGGGCCAGGAGCCGGTGACGTAATAAACGCCGTCGCGTTCTTCGATGATTATCTCGCGCTCGCCGCGGGATTCTTTTTCGGGGATATATTCCGGCTGGTAAATGATAACGGGAGGCAGATCCTTGAGCATGTCCCACGTGATCTCGACCAGCTTTCGCACGTTTTCATTGGACGCCGCGGATATGGCTATGAAGGCGCTTCCGAGCTTTTCGGCTTCGCTCCGCAGCCTTTCAACGACGTCCGAGCCCTCCTCGACGGCGTCGAGTTTGTTTGCGACGACTATCTGAGGAAGCTTTGAAAGTCTTTCGCTGAACGCCTCAAGCTCGTTGTTTATCACCCTGAGATCATCCACGGGATCGCGCCCGTCGGTCCCTGCGGCATCCACCATGTGGATCAGAAGACGGCATCTTTCGACGTGCCGCAGAAAATCGTGCCCGAGCCCTGTCCCTTCCGCGGCGCCTTCGATAAGGCCGGGGATATCGGCGCACACGAAGGTCTCGCCCGGATAGGGGGAAACCACGCCGAGATTGGGAACGAGGGTCGTAAACGGGTAATTCGCTATTTTGGGGCGCGCCGCGGAGATCATGGACAAAAGGGTGCTTTTTCCGGCGTTTGGCATGCCGATGAGCCCGACGTCTGCAATGAGCTTCAGCTCGAGCACGAGCTCCATGGACGTGCCGGCCTGTCCGGGGCGTGCAAAGCGCGGAGCCTGCCTCGTGGGCGTCGCGAAGCGGGCGTTGCCCCAGCCTCCGCGGCCGCCTTTTAAGGCCGTGAACGGCTCATCCTGAGACATGTCCTTAATAACCAGGCCGGTCTGCCTGTCTTTTATAAGAGTGCCGCGCGGGACCTTTATGACGACGTCTTCTCCGCTTTTTCCCGCCTTGTTCTTTCCTTCGCCGGGAGCTCCGTCCTGTGCGCGATAGTTCTTTTTATATTTGAAATCGAGCAGTGTAGAGCAGTGGTCGTCCACGACGAATACGACGCTGCCGCCGTCTCCGCCGTCTCCGCCGTCGGGCCCGCCCGCCGCAACGTATTTTTCTCTGTGAAAGCTTATTTTGCCGTCTCCGCCTTTTCCGGAAAAGACGCGGATGGCAGCGGTGTCAACAAACACAGGATCATCTCCTTCTTATGAAAAGCGGGCAGCATATCTGCTGCCCGCCGAAAACGGTTTACTGTTCGATGGGATATACCGAAACCTTTTTGCGGTCACGGCCCAGTCTTTCGAACGCTACCTTGCCGTCCTTAAGGGCAAACAGGGTATCGTCGCTTCCGCGCCCGACATTCTCGCCGGGGTGAATGCTGGTGCCGCGCTGTTTGACCAGAATATTGCCGGCCAGGACGTACTGTCCGTCCGCGCGCTTGACGCCAAGGCGCTTGGATTCTGAATCGCGGCCGTTTTTGGTTGAGCCAACGCCTTTTTTATGTGCCATTTATTTACACCTCCGATTATGCGATAGACTTGATGACGAGCTTCGTGTAGGGCTGTCTGTGACCCTGACGACGTCTGTAATTCTTCTTGGCCTTATACTTGAAGACCATGATCTTTTTCTTTTTTCCGGTCTTTTCAGCGACTCCGATGACCTTTACGGCCGCCGCGGCTTCACCGATGAGCTGCTTGCCTTCGTCGCCTACGAACACGGCGTCAAAGGTAACTTCCTGACCGTCTTCCACGCCGAGCTTTTCAACGTAGATTGTGTCGCCCTCGGAAACCTTATACTGCTTTCCGCCGGCATTAATGATTGCGTACATCTGTTTTTCTCCTTTCATGAAGTCACGCTCTGGGGGCGAAGCAAATGCATGCTTTCTTGATGCCCTTTCAATGCGGCCTTGTTAGTATATCATCGCAAAATCCAAATGTCAACTTTTTATTCTATGAAAACAGGCATTTTTTTCCATTCGTCTTCGCAGCTGAAATATCGTTCTTCATAGAGAGCCATATTTCTTACCGCACAGGCAAAAGCCGTCTTTTCCATCAGCCTTACGGCGTCCGGCTGAAGAGCTTTTACCGCTGCGGGCTTTGTGATGACGGGAAGCGCGGCCTTTTCCGATGATGATCTCAAAAGGGCGCGGCCGGTCTTATTGAAACCGAGCACTCTTATATACGGAGCATCGAGCTTCGGATCCTCCGCGGTTATGCCCAAAGCGGCGCATAGCATGGCCCGCCTTATGCGTGAACGGGGATAGCGCTTGGTCGCGGCTCTTTCTATGATATCCTCCCAGTTGCCTCCGCCGCGTATCGCGGCGGCCAGTCTGTATTCAAGTCCCTCCGATATGCCGGGGACGTTTTTCAGTTCCTGCGCGGAAAGACCGATCAGCGAGGGCGTCAGCAGTCTTTGGACCCGCTTCTGACTGAAAAGACAGGCTTCCTCGGGCGGGATGAAAAAGTCGACCCGCTCCTGATTTTCAAGACGCTTTCTTATGGCGCCGGAGGAGGGGAGATCTCCGTCCTCGTCATGCGCCGCGCCCTGCCTTTTTATGGTCCTTGCTTTCATGGAGGAGCTCGTGAGCAATATCGCTTTCACGTATTCCACGGCGAGTATGTTGTTAGGCGAAGAGATTATCCCGTCGTCCTTGATTTTGGCGTATAGAGCGCGCTCTCTGGCGGCGGCGTAGGAGACGCCCTGCTTCATGTTTTCGAGAGTGCTGCGGACCGTGTCGTGTTCCAGAAGGATGCGGGCCGCGTTTTCTATCCTCTGCTCATCTCCGCACTCGCTGCCAAACCAAAGCTCGTCGATTATCCCCAGCCAGTTGAGAGTCTTGACTCCGGCACGGGCAAAGCCTTCGGCCGAGGAAATGGCTCCGAAAAGGGGAAGCTCGATAACGAGATCGGCGCCCGCCTTGAGCGCCTGGCGCGTGCGCTCCTCTTTTGAAAAGACGGCAAATTCGCCCCTCTGCACGCAGTCGCCCGACATGCATAAAACCAGCGCGTCACAATCCTTCCGCGCGGCTTTGAACAATAACGCGTGGCCCTCATGCAGCGGATTTAGTTCGCAAATAATGCCGGAAACTTTCATACTCCACCTTGTAAACAGAACGATAATGATGTAAAATAATCCTATCTGTTAATATAACACATTTAATTAAAATAGAAAAGGGAGTACGGAAATGAAGATACTCGTTATAAACGCAGGCAGCTCCTCTCTTAAGTATCAGCTTTTTGACATGACCAGTCAGGAGGTCCTTGCCAAGGGCCTTTGCGAGCGCATAGGCCTTGACGGACATCTCGAACATAAAATCGTCAGGAACCTCGAAGTAGTGGACCGCAATATCCCCATGCCTACTCATAAAGAGGCCATCGAGGCCGTTATGGAGATCCTCGTCGACGAGCGCTACGGCGTCATAAACAGCGTCAAGGAGATATCCGCCGTAGGTCACCGGGTCCTCCACGGCGGCGACAAGTTCGTCGCTTCCTGCAGGGTGGACGAGGCCTGCAAGCAGGCCATCCGCGACTGCATCCCGCTGGGCCCGCTGCACAACCCCGCGAACCTCATGGGCATCGAGGCCTGCGAAAAGGCCATGCCGGGCGTGCCTCAGGTCGCCGTGTTCGATACCGCGTTCCATTCCACAATGCCTCCCAAGGCCTTCACTTACGCCGTGCCTTACGAGTATTATGAAAAGTACCGCGTACGCCGTTACGGCTTCCACGGCACCTCTCATCTTTACGTGTCCGGGAAGGCTGCGGAGCTTTTGGACAAGCCGGTGGAGGAGACGAGGATCGTCACCTGCCACCTTGGGAACGGCTCCTCCATAGCCGCGGTCAAGGGCGGAAAATGCGTTGACACCAGCATGGGACTCACCCCGCTCGACGGCATCCCCATGGGCACCCGTTCGGGCTCGATCGATCCCGCCATCCTCGAATTCATCTGCTATCATGAAAACCTCAATATTAACCAGATGCTGACCGTCCTCAACAAGAAATCGGGCGTTCTGGGTATTTCGGGCGTATCCAACGACTTCAGAGATCTTCGCAAGGCGGCCGGAGAGGGCAATGAAAGAGCCATCCTTGCCCTTGAGATGTTCACCTACGCGGTCAAAAAGTACATCGGCGCTTACGCCGCAGCCATGGGCGGACTCGACGCCGTGGTGTTCACTGCGGGAGTCGGAGAAAACGTTCCTTCCGTCAGAAAGAGCATCACCGATGGGCTGGACTTCCTCGGCCTTACGATAGACGACGACAAAAACAACGAGCGCGGTACGGTGGATATAACCGGCGCCGACTCAAAGGTAAAGGTGTTCGTTATCCCGACCAACGAGGAGCTCGTGATAGCTCAGGATACCGTCCGTATCTGCGGACTCAAATAATACGCAGCAAAAAAATAGACCACATCGGATCCGATGTGGTCTTTTTTATTTAGGATCAGAAATGACCGCCCGAGTGGGAGTGGCCTCCGCCGCCTCCGCCTCCGCCTCCCGAGGATGGTCTGCTGGACTCTATCCTCGTTCTGGTCTGGGTGGTGTGGGTGAAAACGTCGTTGCAGGCGTAAAGGTTTATACCGTTGTTTACGGTGTAATCCGAAGCGTCGGTCGCTCTTGATACTGAACGCATCTGGGATTTCATGACCGAGCAGGAGATGAGTGACACAACGCTTCCGGCGGCGGCTCCGATGCCGACCGCGGTCTCGGTGCTGGCTCCTTCTCTCGGCTGCATGTATTCAGGGACTTCTCCCGCGTCGATCCTTTCCTTGATGTTCGCGAGCACGTCTTCGCACTCGTCAAGGTAATCACTGAATCCGCCGTGCCAGTCGTTGTTTCTGAAATCGTCCAAAAACGCATTTTCGATGGAAGATCTCTGCCATGACCTTATGTAGTCGGTCACGAATCCGTGAGTGTCAAGATCGTACGAACGGTCGGCCATGCTCAGCGTGAGTATGATCGCGGCTCTGTCGCTGCCGTAGCCGAGCTGCATCTCGTCGAAGATATCCTCGACCACGTCGGAAAGACGATAGCCCGCGGAGGTATAATCCTCGAGCACGATTATATAGACGCCGCAGTTATATTTTTCGCTGATGGCCTTGGCGCGGGCGTCGAACTCGGAGCGGCTCTGCTCGGATATAAAGTCCGGAAGCTGCTGTGAGATCATCACGTGATCGGTCGTACCGGCGGCGAAGGACGAAAGAGTAAGGGAACAAACGAGCAGCAATATCAGCGTAAATACGGATATATGTCTTTTCATCGCTTCGCCCCCTTACACCAGGAACTTGACCAGCGCCGCAACGACCGCAGTCACGGCGGCCGCGATGAGGGCGAAGGTGCTCCAGTACCGTTTCTTGTCGACAGGCAGATCTCCGACGAGTTTGCCCGTCTGACCGTTCATGGCGAAAAGATAATTCTGTCCGTTCCACTTGGTGTTGAGCATCCATACAGGGAACAGGGCGTAGCGCACCTTTCCGCGGTTCAGTCTGACGTTTCGCGGTCCGGGTATGACCATTTCGTAACCGTTCACGGTGGCGGCGATCTCGCTTACCGCGGTATCCGCGCAGCGCGTGTCCGCCCTTTCGGCGCAGTCCTCGGGGGTAACGTCGTATTTGTCGGCAAGATAACCCGGAAGATAGGCCGTTGAAAAATCCTTGATTTCGCTGTAATCGAAAGGCTCGATGGAGTCCATGTGGTTGTCCGGCATCTTGGTCGAGGCGTCGACCGGGACCTTTTCAAAGTCCACGGTACCCGCGCGGTAAATGTCGAAGTGCTCGGTAGTAGTCACCCTGTAGTCGCCCTCGCGGGTGACGTAGGAACGGGTGCCCTCAAAACGGGCCTGGACGTCGGCGGTGCCGTCGAAAAGCCAAAACGGGACGTAAACTCCCTTGACCTGTTCGATATGGTTTTGCTGGGAAAATGCCTTGGGGAGGAATTTTTTGCCGTGGTAGTGGTTTTTGAGCGCTCTTTCGGCCGCGGCCTTGTCAAGCTTGAAGGGGATTATGAGATCGGGCCTGAGAGAGCCGGCGAACTGACCGGGAATTATGGCGTTGTTGCCGCAGTATGGACAGCTTGTAGCCGCGGTCGTCTCGTCACAGATGATCTCCGCGCCGCAGGACTGGCAGTTGTAGGCGCGCATTGAGCCGGCCTCGGCGCCCCAGTCTGAGCTGAGGGCTGAGGTATCCCAGTTCTGTTCGGCCTGAACGGCGGCTTGCTGTTCGGCATGCTCGAAGTTTTGCTGAGCCGCTTCTTCCTGGGGTTTTTGCAGCGCTTCTATTTCTTCAACGTCATAAATGCTTCCGCAGTATTCACACTCAAGCTTGCCGCTGGAACCTACGTACCGCAGCGGACCCGTACAGGACGGGCATTTGTAGTTAACTATGGAAGGCATCTGGCAAGCTCCCTTTCAATTATAATTCAGAACTTACCGTGACCCTTATTTGTTGAACGGTTTACCGCATTCGGGGCAGAATTTGGGGACGTTGTTGGGGTCTTCCGGCTCCCATCCGCAATTGCTGCACTTGACGGCGTTGGCTTCGGGCTTTTTGGCGCCGCACTCGGGGCAGAACTTGCCGGTGTTCACGCTTCCGCATACGGGGCAGGTCCAGGAGTTTGCGGGTGCGGGCTTTTTGGCGCCGCATTCGGAACAGAATTTACCGGTGTTGACAGCGCCGCAGGCAGGACAGGTCCAGCCGTTTGCGGCGGGCGCCGCGGGCTGCTCGGCAGTCTGCTGACCCATCTGATAAAGGCCCTGGGGATTGAATCCGCCGGCCTGCTGAGCCATGTTCATGCCCATGAAGGCCATCGCGGCTCCGCCCTCGTTCTTGGCGGCGTCCTGCATGGCGGCAGCCTGAGCGCCGACAAGGGTAGCGGCCGCGAGAGTGGGATCGCGATAGGCGGCGTTCTTCTGCATCTCTTTGAGCATGGCCTCGTCTTCTTCGTTTGCCTTGACCGAGGACACGCCTAGGGAGACGATCTCTATGCCGCGCAGGTCGCGCCATTTGCTGCTGAGGACCTCGTTGAGGGCTTCGCTGAGCTCATCCGTATGGCCGGGCAGAGCGCTGTAACGGATCCCCATTTCGGAAATCTTGGCGAACGCGGGCTGCAGAGCGGTGAGAAGCTCGCTCTTGAGCTGGCTGTCAAGATTGTCGCGGGTATAGTTGGAGCTGACGTTGCCGCATACGTTGGTGTAGAACAGTATGGGGTCGCAGATGTGATAGCTGTATTCACCGAAGCAGCGGACGGAGATATCGATGTCTATCCCGGCGCGCTGATCGACTACGCGGAAGGGGACGGGGGAGGGAGTGCCGTACTTGTTGCCGATAAGCTCCTTGGTGTTGAAGTAGTAGACTCTCTGATCCTTGGCGGGCTCTCCGCCGAAGGTGAAGCGCTTGCCCAGAAGCTTGAAGGTCTCGATGATGCTTTCGCTGAGCTTGCCGTTGAAGATGCTGGGTTCGGTGGAGGCGTCGTACTTGAATTCGCCGGGTTCGGCGCAGAGCTCGACTACCTTGCCCTGATCGACGATTATCATGCACTGACCGTCGGCAACGGCGATTATCGAACCGCTGGAAATGATATTATCGTTGCCCTTGTAGTTGCTGGAACGGCCGGATACGCGATGCTGGCCCTTTACGACCAGAACGTCTTCGGGGATGGCTTCACAGTAAAAATACTCTTTCCATTGGTCAGCGAGAACTCCGCTGACAGTGCCGAGAGCTGCAGAAATAAGACCCATGATTATTCTCCTTTAGGTATTTGAAAAAATAGTCGCGAATTAATCTAATTAATCATATCACATTTTGACGGATATTGCATTCAATAATTGAAAAAATATTAAAATGCCTTCAGCAGGCCGCTGAAGGCATTTATTATCAAAGGCTATCTCCGAAATCGTCCCTGAAAGCTTTTACAAGTTTTTCCTGCCAGTCGCCGACGGCGGCCAGTCTTCCGAAGAAAAAGCGGAGGTTTGCGGGCTCGGAAACGAACTTCAGTCCGCCGATCAGATCCCTATGGGTGTAGAGCCAGGAAATGCGGTCGACGGCATATTTTATCTGCGAAAGGGTGTATACCCTGCGGGGGACCGCAAGGCGAAGGAGCTCCACGTTGGAAAAATGCTCGCTGCCGTCAGGTTCGCGCTGCTCGGATACGGTGCCTCGCTCCATGCCGCGTATGCCGCCGGCTATGTATGCGGCCGCCGCCAGAGCGCCCGCGGGGTACTGGCTCTGGGGGACGTGGGGCAAAAAGGCCATGGCGTCCAGGTGGCAGCCGAGACCGCCCGGAGGAGTGACGACGGGAACGCCGTTTTTCTGAAGCTCACGGCACATGAATTCGATGAACTGCGGCCCCTGGGAGATGACCGTCTCATCCATGGTCTCCTCGAGACCGACGGTGATCGCCTCGATCTCCCTGACGCTCATCCCGCCGTAGGTCAAAAAGCCCTCGTAAAGGGTGACGAGCTCCTGAAGCTCGTCGCGGAGCTTGGCGTCTCTTACCATTATCCCGCCGCCCTTGGCAAAACCGAGCTTTCTTGCGGAAAAGTAAATGATGTCCATCTCGTCCGCGAGCGCTCTCGTTATCTGGCGTATGCTCATGTTTTTGCACTGCTCTTCGCGCGTCTTCATAAAGTAAAGATTGTCCATCAGAAGGCTGGCGTCAAGGATGGTGGGTATGCCGAACTGTTTGGCTACGGCGCAGACCTTGCGGGCGTTTTCAAGCGAAAAGGGCTGGCCTCCGATAAGATTGGTGCCGGCTTCGAGACGGATAAAGCTGACGTTTTCGGGGCCAGCTTCCTTTATCGCGGACAAGAGCTTGTCGATATCGAAGTTCCCCTTGAAGGGGTAGTCGCTGTTCACCTTGACTGCTTCGTCCGATGCGACCTCAACCACCTTTCCGCCGAGTCTTGTGATATGGGCCTTGGTGGTAGTGAAATGGTAGTTCATTATGGCCGTGGAGCCCGGCTTTACGAACCTTGTGGCAAGGATGTTTTCCGCGGCGCGTCCCTGATGGGCGGGAAGCAGTTCGGAAAACCCGAATATCTCCTCCACCTTGTCGCGCAGTCTGAAAAACGAAGCGCTGCCGGCGTAGCTGTCATCGCAGATCATCATCGCGCCGAGCTGCCTGTCGCTCATGGCGTTTACGCCGCTGTCGGTCAGCATGTCGAGAAATACGTCGTCGTTTTTCAGCAGGAAGGTGTTGTTGCCAGCTTCCTGAATGCACCTGCGGCGGTCTTCCACAGGGCGGATATTGATTTTCTGCACGATACGGACCTTGTGCAGCTCGAGCGGGATCTGTTCACCGCTCATCAAACGGATCTCGGACATTTTTTGTTCCTCCTGAATAATAATTGAGAAAGGCTTTTGGCGGCGCCGTTTCTCCGCAGAGGGCAACAAAAAAGCTCGCCCTTTTTTCAAAGGACGAGCGCCAAAACCCGTGTTACCACCTTAATTCACCGACGCCTCACGACGGCGGCCTTTTCGAGTACGATAATGAAATGATACTCTATTCTTATAACGGAGAAGCCCGTCCGTCCCTACTTGTGATCTTTCAGGCGGAAGCTGTTTGCGTGTATTCCCGAGGCTGCTTTCATGCCTTGCACCGACCGGCATTTCTCTGAAAAGCAGTTGACGCGGTACTCTTTCGCAGTCATTGCCTTTGCTATTCTGTTAAAAACAAATCGTATTTTAGCACCTGTCACAGGCAAAGTCAATACTTTTGAAAGAATAAATCGTTGCACATTATACTGAAAAAAGATATAATCAACTAAAGAAATATACTGATACTGAGGAGATCAAAATGAAAAAACGAACGTCACGGCTGTTTGCGGCGATCATTTTATTTACTCTTTTATGCGGCTGCCAAAGCCCGCATGACGCAGCACCCGGCGACGAGACCGTATCCGCGAAAACAGTCTGCTTTTCGGATCTTGAACCCGTGCAGAACGGCGGCTGGAGCTACGCCTACCTAGCAGTATTTGAGAATAAAGGCAAAACCATCATCGCGTCGTTCACACACAGAGGGGATAAAATGAATATAGATGCCTATGAGGTCAATGAGATCCCAGCTGATTTTCTGCAGGGCGG
>JAEEGL016184501.1_pt1 | contig 12371 bp, 15 predicted proteins | sample 9134231 | NCBI WGS metagenome assembly JAEEGL01 (sample SAMN16246548, study PRJNA631951) | gut metagenome | biome: gut microbiome; feature: rumen; material: fiber-attached | host: Bos | place: Iran: Karaj | collected 2018-10 | reverse complement strand
GGCGATTCTATGAAAAAGGTAAAGAAAATCCCGAACTGCTGTTCATACAACAGTCCGGGTTTCACTTATAGCCAACCTTTTCAGACAGATGCCCAAATGGTTTTAGATTTAAAACTTTCTTATGAGCACCCGCCTAAAGGCCGTCCTGTTTTATTTGAAATAAGGTCTTTATTGATATATAATCAAATCGTAGAAAGGAGATGACAGCATGAGCAAAAGAATAGTTGTTGTAAACGCCGGACCCAGAAAGGGATGGAACACCGATATGCTTTTGTGTGAAGCCCAGAAAGGCGCTGAATCGGAAGGCACGCAAGTCGAAAGATTCGATCTGTTCAGGCTGGAGAAATATACGGGATGCATATCATGCTTCGGATGCAAGAGGGAGAAGTTCAAGGGCCACTGCGTCTGCAGGGACGGGCTTACTCCTGTGCTTGACGCTATAAGAGGATCCGACGGACTCATCATAGGTTCTCCGAATTATCTGTCAGAGCTTACGGCTTCTTTCAGGGCGCTTTACGAAAGGCTGATATTCCAGAACCTTACTTATAATCTTGAAACTCCATGCTGCAGGCAGAAGGAAGTTCCTGTACGTCTGATAATGACGAGCAATGCACCTGACACGGCGTATGTTAAGCTCCTTAACAGGTACCAGAAGACTTTAAGCAGTTTCGTAGGACCAACAGAGGTGCTTGTGAGCGGAAACACGCTGCAACTCAAGGATTACAGCAAGACTGACTGGCCATGGACCATGTTCGATCCTGAGGAAAAGAAGCAGCGCCGCGAGACTGTATTCCCTGAAGAATGCAGAAAAGCCTTCGAGATGGGAGCAGAACTCGCGAGATGAAAGCTTTCAGGGCTTTTTGCAGAAAAGAATACATAGAAGATTCGGAAGAGTATCTGAAAAAGCGCTTTCCGGGAAAAGAATACATAAAAACAGATGAATGTTCCATACCTGACGATAAGGTCCCGCCTTATATCATTATGGAGCGCAACGGCTGCGTTGTAAATGCGGCGGCAAGCATGCTTCAGTACAGTCTTAAGCCTCATATCAGCCGCTCTGAAGCGCTTAATACGTGCAGAGGTATAGCTGAACGTCTGAATAGAAAAACGCGTAAAAACGGCTATTACGTGCCTTTGGGGCGCACATCGCAGTTTTTGGGGTGCTGCGCAAAAGAACTTGGGACTTGCGGCAGGGCAAAGAGCAGTCTATTCGTAAAAAGTACCGCGATACGCGAGATAAACGCTGGAAGACCAGTGTTCATCAACATAGCTGTAAGCAGGCAGTATTACGACCACACAGTCATAGCATATGGGTGGGAAGTATACAGGCCTTCAGGCGGCGGCAGAAAGATTCTGTTCTTTAAGATCCGGGACGGATACAGCAAGGCACCCAGGTACCTGATCTGCAGAAAGATATTCGGTGTATTCGCAACAATATTTATGATATAATTAAAAAGCTAAAGGAGATACGCCATGAGACACATGTTCACCGTAGAATGTACTGCAGAAAAGCCTATTGTCGTAGGTCAGGACAGAGTAAACGGCAGAAGGCAGCTTATAGTTTGCCCGACAGGCACCGTTACCGGTCACGACCCTTACGGAAACGAATTCAGCGGCAGGATGCTGGGCGGAGCAATAGATTCTCAGATCATAAGGCCCAACGGAAGGTGCGATCTTTCGGCGCGCTACGCTGTAAGGCTGGATGACGGAAGGTCGTTCTACATCCAGAACGACGGCATGCGCACGGTCCCTCCCGAATATGCCGAAAGGGTGTTCAACGGAGAATTTGTTGATCCTTCGCTGTACTATTTCGTCACCACACCAAAGCTTGAGGTGTACGATGAATCATTAAGATGGATGGAAAACCATGTGTTCGTCTGCCTTGCGGAAAGGATGCCGAGCACAGTCAAGATCAAGTATTATATAATCGATAAGGAGGCATAAACATGAACGAAGTATTGGAATTCCTGCAGAAGTATCACGTATTTTATCTGGCAACAGCTGACGGCGACCAGCCGCACGTAAGGCCGTTCGGAGCTCTTGCAGTAATTGATGGAAAGCTCTACACCCAGACAGGCAAGGTCAAAAAAGTTGCTCAGCAGCTTAAAGCCAACCCTAAAGCAGAGATATGCTGCTTCGGAGACGGCAAGTGGGTGCGCATAGAGTGCGATCTTATCTGGGATGACAGCTACGAGACCCTGCACGCTCTTCTTGAGCAGAACCCGGGTCTTCGCCGCATGTACGACGAGAAGGACGGAAACTGCCTCGGACTTCGCTTTGAGAACTGCACAGCGACATTCTCAAGCTTTACTGAGCCGCCTCACACAGTAACATTCTAATTGTATTTGTTGTTTTTCACAGCATCTATCACACGCTGGCGCAGGGAAAGAGGTGCAAGCACCTCAACATGCTCCAGCTGCTGAAGAGCCCAGTAAACTATGCCTTCAGGCGGTGCGTTGAACACCGCTTCGAAGGTATTTTTGTCTTTTGACGGAATAATTATTATGTCAAAACCAAAGCGTTCCAGGCAATATCGCAGTGCGCTTTTATCACAGCGCAGTCTGATCTGTTCCGGTCTTCCCGCGTGCGCGTAGACTACTTTTTTTACAGAATCCAGATCCGCGTCCTTTTTGGAGATACTGATGTCCTCATCGAGTATAGTGATATCCTTCATCATATCTATGCGGTAAAAACTCGGATCTGTATGTCCGTCCTTTATCATGACGAGATAATAATGCTCCGATTCGGCTATCATTGCATAAGGGCTTGCAATATAGGGCTCGCTGCGCCTCGGAACGAGCTTCTTTTCATAATCGTAGTCCATATACATGAAAGATACCTTTTTCTTCTCGTTGATAGCCTGGTCAAGAAGCTCTATATTCAGGAAAACTTCGCTGTTCGGTGATTTTTTGTCTGTCCTTAGGATGTTGGAAGGGCCGTAGCGCTTTCTTTCGTGGACAGGAAGCATGTTCTGAAGCTTTTTAACAAGTTCGTCGGTCTGTTTTTTGGATATGTATTCAAATCCGCTCACTGCATCTATAAGGAGCCTGACGTCCGCAGGTTCGAAATCCCGTTCCCTGAGATAAAAACCCGCACGGTTCTCTTCGAAAGTGCTGATATCGTAACCCATGGATATCAGAGCCTCGATGCAGCCGTATATCGTTCGTCTGTCAGCCTCCTTGCCATACAGAGCCTTCAGCTTTTCATTTATGGCACGCGCGTTGAGTATGTGCGATTCATCTGAATAATCCCTGAGTATATTCAATATACAAAGAATGTTTGATTTGTCTGTGATCATTTCCTTGCCTCCTTACGGATCCCTTGAAAATATTATATATCTGTACTGAAAAATGAACAAGTATATAAATCCTTACGATTCAATTATTGACTTTGTGTGATTCAGGTGTATAATACATCTATCATATTGCACAGGGGTGCCCAAAAGGCTGAGATCATACCCTCTAACCTGATCCGGATAATGCCGGCGAAGGGAGTGTACGGCACCTTTGCGTTGCGGGGTGTCTTTTCTTTTCCCGCGGAAAGGAGTTTTTATGAACAAAAAAACAAGAATGCTTGCCGAAGCAGGCATAAGCATCGCGCTTGCGGTGGCGCTCAGTTTTCTTAAGATCAAACCAGTAGCGCACGGAGGATCGATAGACCTGGTAATGATACCGCTCTGCGTATTTGCACTCAAATGGGGTGCCGGCTGGGGCTGCCTTGCAGGACTAGTATTCGGCACGATAAAGCTCTTCCTTGGCGGAAGCGCGTTTAACCTCGTATCGTTTGTATTCGACTATTCAGTAGCTTACGCTGCAGTAGGTCTTGCCGGCCTTTTCGGAAAGAAGGAGAGTGCCAGAGTTTTCGGCGCTTTCTTCGGAGGCTTTGTAAGGTTTATTATTCACTTTATAAGCGGTTTTACAGTATATGCAGAATGGATGCCTGAGGAATTCCTGGGTATGCGCATGAGCAACGCTTTCGTGTATTCGGCTCTGTATAACGGAGTTTACATGATCCCGAATATCATCATCTGCTGCCTTGTGATAGCGTTCCTCAACAAGCCTTTCAAGAGGCTGTACGAGTCCAAATAGTATTTGCTTTAACCGGGTGCTCTATGGTAAAATACATATTTAGAAAGTCACCCGGTTTTTGTATGCATAAGATACACAGACGGAAAGTACAGAGGTCATCATGGAAGCAAAATACAGAAGAGTATTGCTGAAAGTCAGCGGAGAGGCTCTTTCTAAGAACGGCTCAGGCCTGGATCCTGAAAAGCTCGCCGCTGTAGCCGAAGAAGTAAAACAGCTCAGAAACATGGCCGTTGAAGTCGGCATAGTCTGCGGTGGCGGAAACTTCTGGCGCGGCCGCAGTTCGGAAAAGATGGACAGGGCTACTGCGGACCAGATAGGGATGCTTGCTACATGCATGAACGGACTTGCGCTTAAGGACGCGTTCATAAACGCGGGGCTTAAGGCAGAGCTTATGGCTGCGTTCAACGTCTCGCAGATGTGCAGGGAATTCAACGTACTTGAGGCAAGAAAACTACTTGAGGAAGGCACGGTAGTCATCTTTACAGGCGGCACAGGGCATCCGTTCTTCAGCACGGACACAGGCGCGGCGCTGCGCGCGATAGAGATCCAGGCTGACGTCATACTTCTCGCAAAGAATATTGACGCAGTATACGATTCAGACCCGGCCAAGAACCCAAACGCGAAGAAATACAGCAAAATTAGCCACACTGAGGTCCTTGAAAAAGATCTTAAAGTCATGGATTCGACCGCCGCCTCTCTTTGCAGGGACAACGGAATGAAGATACATGTATTCGGACTTGCGGAGCCGAACGCGATAATAAGGGCGTGCTCCGGAGAAGAGATAGGAACGATAGTTTACTGAGGAGGTATATTATGAGCAGTGCACAGGAAATTTATAAAGAAAAAATGAGCAAGACCTTGAGCGTGCTCAAGGAAGACCTCAATACCGTCAGGGCAGGCAGGGCCAACGCGGCTCTGCTGGACCAGATCAGCCTGGATTATTACGGTACCCAGACTCCGCTTAAGAATCTGGCAAACATTCAGGTCCCGGATCCCAGAACTCTTATGATAATTCCGTTCGATCCAAGCACTTTGAAGAGTATAGAAAAGGCTATCCAGGTCTCTAACCTTGGTATAAACCCGACAAACGACGGAAAGAACATCCGCCTCGTTATTCCTCCACTTACAGAGGAGCGCAGAAAGGATCTCACTAAGCTCATCAAGAAGATGGGTGAGGAATCCAAGGTTGCAGTGCGCAATCTCCGCCGCGACGCCAACGAATCCATAAAGAAGGCAGAAAAGGGCGGAGAGCTCACTGAGGACGACGTAAAGAAGGATCTCGACGAGATCCAGAAGATGACTGACAAGTGCATGAAAGACATCGAAGCCATCATCGAAAGCAAAGACAAGGAGATCATGGAGCTGTAGCTTTGAGACAAGACCTTGATCTTAACAGAATACCGCAGCACGTTGCCATCATAATGGATGGCAACGGCCGCTGGGCTAAACAGCGCGGCCAGATAAGGGTGCAGGGGCACCTGGCCGGCATGGAAGCTCTCAGGGAGATAGTCAGGCACTCACAGCGACTAGGTGTGAAGTACCTGACTGTTTATGCGTTCTCCACTGAAAACTGGAAGCGCCCGGCGGACGAGGTGGCAGGTATATTCAAGCTGCTCGTGCGCTATGTAAAAAGCGAGCTCAAAGAGCTCAACGAAAACAATGTCCACGTGCAGATACTGGGCGACTGGGATAACGCGGCTATTCCTGAAGATTCAAAGGAAAGTATAAAGCTTGCTCTTAAAACGACCGAAAAGAACGACGGCCTCGTGTTCAGCATAGCCTTGAACTACGGCGGCAGGGCGGAGATAGTAAAGGCAGTAAACGAGATCATAAACAGCGGCGCGCAAAACATCTCCGAATCTGACATCTCTGCACATCTTTATACTGCCGGCATGCCGGATCCTGACGTGATAATACGTACGAGCGGCGAAAACAGACTGTCCAATTTTCTCATCTGGCAGGCTGCATATTCTGAAATAGTTCTCACTGATACATACTGGCCGGATTTCACTCCTGATGTGTACGAGCAGTGCATCGTAGAGTTCCAGGGCCGCGACAGGCGCTTCGGAGGCCACAAATGAAGACCAGGATCATTTCATCGATAGTTATAATCGGTCCTATGCTGGTATTCGTCTTCCTGGGCGGCATACCTCTGCTTTTGTTCTGCCTTGCGCTTTCCGCTATAGGTATGTGGGAGTTCTACAAAGGCTACGCCGCGGAAGGTGTAAAGGCCGGTAAAGCCTGGGCTTTCGCACTTCTTGCTGCACTGTATTTATTGATAGGTATAGGCGAGTTTTCTGATGATCTTGCGCCATCAACTTATACTCATCTCATACAGATGTGGTTGTTCGGAGCTGTGTTCCTCGGTCTTTTAATGACGCTCATCCGCAAGGATCACAATATCCTTGACGGTTCGGTCACTACTATAGGACTTCTGTATATAGGCTATTTCTTCGCGCATATCGTGTTTATAAGCGGTATAGACCATAATTACCATCTTATGGTGTGGATAGTATTCATCGCCGCTTTCGGGCAGGATACTTTCGCGTACTTTACAGGTTATTTCTTCGGGAAGCACAAGATGGCGCCAAATATCAGTCCAAAGAAAACTGTTGAAGGCGCGATAGGCGGAGTTATAGGCGCAACAGTTCTGTGCGGTGTTTTCGGGATCATTTTCTTCAGGGATGACAATTTCATACACTGTCTCATTATGGGCTTTTTCGGAGCTTTCTTCGGAATGGCCGGTGACCTGATAGCGTCAGCTTTCAAGCGCAAGATGGGTATAAAGGATTACGGCAATCTGATACCGGGGCACGGCGGCATACTGGACCGCTTCGACAGCGTGCTTCTTGTTGCGCCGTTCGTTTACTACTACATACTTTTATTCGTAAGACCATGAAAAAGATCTCTGTGCTGGGGTCAACGGGCTCGATAGGGACCCAGACCCTTGATGTTATAAGACAATACCGCGACAGATTCGAAGTGACCGCTCTTGCATGCGGTCACAATGTTTCATTGCTAAGAAAGCAGATAGAAGAGTTCAGACCTGCTCTCGTGTGCACAGCCTCGGAAGAAGACGCAAAAACGCTTGGCCGGGACTTTCCGGAAACTGAATTTGTATCCGGAGAGGACGGACTTGTTGCCGCAGCCGCGCAGACCGAAGCGGACATGGTAGTCGGCGCTCTTCTGGGCATGATGGGTATAAAGCCTACGCTTGCTGCTATCGAAGCGGGCAAGGATATAGCTTTTGCCAATAAGGAGACTCTTGTGGCCGGCGGCGCGCTCATAATGGATGCCGTAAGGCGCAAAGGAGTCAAATTTCTTCCGGTCGACAGTGAGCATTCAGCTATTTTCCAGGCTCTTCAGGGCGCTGCAGGAAACCCGCTTAAAAAGATAATACTTACAGCCTCCGGCGGTCCGTTCAGGGGATACAGCAGAAAACAGCTCGAAATAGTAACAAAGGCTCAGGCTTTAAAGCATCCCAACTGGAGCATGGGAGCCAAGATCACCATTGATTCAGCGACCATGATGAACAAGGGGCTTGAAGTCATAGAGGCTTCATGGCTTTTCAATACCGATCCATCCAGGATAGAAGTAGTCGTACATCCGCAGAGCGCAGTGCATTCAGCCGTTGAATTCGAGGACGGTTCCGTGATAGCGCAGCTTGGCGCTCCCGACATGAAACTGCCTATAGCGTACGCGCTTTCATACCCGGAAAGGCTTGCTGACGTCGGCAAAAAGCTTGACCTTTTCGGACTTGGAACAATGAGCTTCGAAAAGCCGGACCTTTCAGTTTTCCGATGCCTGGCCCTTGCTTACAGAGCGATAGAAGCGGGGCAGAGCTATCCTGTCGTGCTTAACGCTGCAAACGAGGAAGCTGTTGCCGCATTTCTTAACGACAGGATAAGCTTCACCCAGATAGCTGATACAGTTGAATACGCTCTGGACAGGCATATCGTCACAAAAACTACATCTGTTGATGATATACTCTGTATCGAATACGAAAGCCGCATGGCTGTACGTCAATATTTGGATTCAAAAGGTGTTTAAGATCAAAGGAGTAAACATAATATTATTATGAGGATCGTTGGGATAGTCCTGGCATTCGTCAGCTTTCTTCTGCTGGTGCTTGGCCACGAATTCGGACATTTTTCTGTAGGAAAGCTTCTTGGTTTCAAGATCAACGAGTTTTCCGTAGGCATGGGACCTCAGCTCTGGGGAAAGACCAAAGGGGAAACGGAATACTCCCTCAGAGCTATACCTATAGGCGGATACTGCGCTTTCGAAGGCGAGAACGGGGACGAAGAAGACGAGAACGGCGTCAAAAAAGAACCGGATCCCAGGAGCTTCAATCTTCAGCCGGCATGGAAAAAAATACTTGTACTTGTAGCAGGTTCGTTTAATAATATTGTCATAGGACTGATAATATTCGCTATCGTCTTCACCATTACCGGTTCGCTTACGACAAAGCTCTCCGGTGTTGTAGAAGGCAAGCCCGCCGCGCAGGCAGGCATAATGGAAGGCGACAGGGTGCTTTCCGTAAACGGAAAAGAATACAGCGAATGGGCTGAAGTCACAGAAGCCATAGCGAACGCCGAGGGCGACAATATAGTCCTGACCGTAGACAGAGACGGCCAGATCCTCAGCTTCACAGTACACACCTACAAAAACGAAGAGGGCAGAAAAGTCGTAGGTATCATGGCAGGCCGTGAGCATTCGCTAGGAACAGCCATCAAGACTGCTTTCTCGGAATGCACTACGATGATCAGGGCTTTGAGGGACTTTTTTGTAAGGCTCTTCCGAGGGCAGGCCAGTTCAGACGATGTCGGCAGTATAGTGCAGATCATCGCTGTGTCCGGCGAATACGCTGAAAACTACGGTCTTATGACTGTGATCTACCTTATAGCCCTCGTAAGTGTCAACCTTGGATTTATGAACATGCTTCCAATACCGGGTCTCGACGGAGGACGCATATTATTTGTCATAATACGCTGGATCACCCGCGGAAAACTGACAGACAGGGTCGAGAACATCATAAACAATGTGTTCATGTTCGCGCTCATAGCGCTTATGGTAGTGCTGATGTTCAAAGACGTGATACACCTCGTAAGGTAAGGAAATACAATGGGTTCTGAAAAGCAGGTAAGCTGCGGAAAAGTAAAGATAGGCGGCGAAGCGCCGATATCGGTACAGTCGATGACAAATACCGATACAAGGGACGCTGAAGCAACGCTTGCGCAGATAGTTGCCCTGGCTGATGCCGGTGCGGATATTGTTCGCTGCACGGTTCCGGATACGAAGGCTGCAGAAAGCTTCGGCAGGATCAGGCTCAACAGCCCTGTACCTCTTGTCGCTGATATACATTTCGACTACAGACTTGCGATCGCTGCCATAGAAGCAGGCGCCGATAAAATACGTATCAACCCCGGAAACATAGGCTCCAAAGAACGCGTTAAAGCCGTGCTGGACGCTGCTAAGAATGCAGATATACCGATAAGAATAGGAGTCAATTCCGGATCTCTTGAAAAAGAGCTTATAGAAAAATATGGCGGAGTCTGTGCAGAGGCTATGTGCGAGAGCGCGCTTAAGGCAGTAAGTTACGCGCAGAGCTTCGGTTTTGAAGATATAGTAGTTTCCCTGAAGTGCTCCGACGTACAGATGAACCACAAAGCCCACAAACTGTTTGCCTCTCAGTGCGGACTTCCGCTGCACATAGGACTTACGGAAGCCGGCATAGGCGAAGACGCCGTCATGAAATCAACAGCGGCACTTTCCGCGCTGCTTCTGGACGGCATTGGCGACACCATGAGAGTCTCGCTTACAGGAGATCCTGTGAAGGAAGTTATCCTTGCAAAAAAGATCCTTAAAGCCTGCGGAATCAGAAAGCCCGGTATAGAACTTGTTTCGTGCCCGACCTGCGGACGCACCAAAGTGGATCTGGAAGCCATAGCCGGCAGTGTCAAAAAGGCACTGCAGCCTGTTTCCGATCTTCTTGAAAAACAGGGGAGGAGCCTCAGAGTTTCAGTAATGGGATGCGTCGTAAACGGCCCCGGAGAAGCAAGATCTTCAGACTACGGCGTTGCCTGCGGAAGCGGCGAAGGAGTTCTGTTCAGATCAGGAAAAACCATTAAAAAAGTCTCCGAGGACCACATTGCTGAAAGCCTTGTCGAACTTATAAAGTCGGAGATCTGAGGTGCATCATGGCAAAGAAAGAGATATCAAGAACATTTATTTTCGAATCCATGGCCCCGTACAAGGCTATACTTACACTTGCCATTCCAAACGTTGTAAATCAGCTGGCAAACGTAATTTATAATCTCGCGGATACTTTCTACATAGGGCGCCTCAACAACAGTTCCATGGTGGCGGCAATTACTGTCACCACATTCCTTGTCCTTATACTCACAGCGCTTTCAAATCTCCTCTGTATTGGAAGCTGCGCTGTGATCGCGTCATCGCTGGGTTCCAAAAACCGCAAAAAAGCAGAAGATATCGCTCTGATGACACCGATAATGGCGCTTGTGTTCGGCATTATCATAACGGCTGTAATGATCATATTCAGAAAGCCCATCGCGCTTTATTCCGGCGCTTCCGAGACCAGCCTTGCCTACACCATGCAGTACCAGTTCTGGGTCATGGGAATGAACGCAATTCCTATTCTTGTCTCGACTTCTCTCGGAGCGGGAATGCGCGGCTACGGTTATTCCAAATACGAAATGTACGGTATAACGATGGGCAACATACTGAACATCATACTGGACCCGATCTTCATATTCGGTTTCGGTATGGGTATCAACGGCGCCGGGTTTGCCACCTTCCTCTCAGCTTTCATATCCATGTGCTATTTCATAGTTCAGGCGCAGAGGATGCAGAAAAGAAACCATCTTTATACCGAATACAGAAACTTCAGTTTCAACTTCTCATACGCCTGGCAGGTCATCACAACAGGATTTCCGGCTTTCCTGCACTCGCTGCTCGCGAGCCTGGTCAACACTTTTTCCATGAATATCATGAAGTCTTATTCTGACGCGGCCATAGCGTCCCTTGGCATAGTAAGAAAGCTCGAGCATTTCTTCGGTCAGATGATAATAGGGCTCAACCAGGGCGTTATACCGCTTATATCCTACAACTACGCTAACAGGAACTACGACCGCCTCAAGAAGGTGAGGGACAAGACAGTACTTCTGTGCATGTTCTGGGGCCTTATAGCGCTGATAGTCCTGTTCCCGCTCGCAAAGCAGTTCATGCTGCTATTCATAAACGATCCCGAGACCGTAGCTTTCGGTACGCCGCTGGTACAGATGTACGCGTTTATAGTGCTTACTATGGCCTATAACAACAACGCCCGCTCCGTTCTGCAGGCTCTCGGCAAAAAGCGCCAGTCGTCCGTGTTCTCCATCGTACGCCAGGTCGTGCTATATATTCCCGCTCTTGTCATACTCAATAAGTTCTTCGGTTTTTACGGCGCTGCGTTCGCGCCTATAGCCGCGGATCTTATCAGCGACGTCATGGGATTCTTCATTACAAGGAAAGTATTCAGGCAGATAAAAGCTGAATGCGAAGCGTCTGAATAAAAAATGCTTGCAAAATTAAAAAAATATGGTAATATATCAGTGTTCGTTATCGCAAGAGTGAGGCAGGTCCTCACTCTTCTTGTTTGGTATCAGCAATGGCAAAGAAAAAAACAGGGGAGCTCATCGCGGAATGGATGGCTCCTTACGGAGAAGAAAACGGCTATGAACTCTCAAGAACAGAGTTCGTTAAAGAGGCCGGAACATGGTACTTGAGGGTCTTCGTGGACAAGCTGGAAAACGGCGGATACGGCTGGATGACATCCGACGACTGCGAAAAGATCAGCCGCTGGCTGAGCGACAAGCTTGACGAAGAAGATCCCATAAAACAGAACTACGTTCTGGAAGTAAGCAGCCCGGGTCTTGACAGACCGCTTATAAGCGATAAAGATTTCGCGCGTTTTACCGGAAGCCGCATAGAGATCAAACTCTACGAAGCCATAGAAGGCAAAAAACAGCTTGAAGGCGAACTTACGGCCTATAAGGAAGGAGTCGTCACAATTAAAGACGACAATGGAAAAGAAATATCTCTGCCGAAGGAAAAGGCAGCTAAGATCAATCTTGCGGTAGTATTTTAAGGAGGCAATCAAAAAATGAATCTTGAGTTTCTGGAAGCTATAGAGGCACTGGAAAGAGAAAAGCACATGTCCAAGGACATGCTCATAGACGCTATCGAATCCGCTCTGGTCTCCGCATATAAGAAGAACTACGG
>JAEEGL011956260.1_pt1 | contig 12371 bp, 9 predicted proteins | sample 9134231 | NCBI WGS metagenome assembly JAEEGL01 (sample SAMN16246548, study PRJNA631951) | gut metagenome | biome: gut microbiome; feature: rumen; material: fiber-attached | host: Bos | place: Iran: Karaj | collected 2018-10 | reverse complement strand
TCCGGCTGTGGATGATCTGTTTCAGTTCCCTATACGAATCGATGAAATAGTCATCCGCAAGCGTGCTCTTATGATCATTACCTATAAGTAAATCCCAGGCATAACACCTGGGATTTACCAACCACGTTTCATTTAATAGATTAAAGCGTTCTGGATCCTAAACCACGACATTGCTGGTGCTTATTGTTTATTTCTGGTTTACTCCCACTCAATGGTGCTGACGAAGAATAACATATTAATGCGATTAAAACAATAGTTGACTACTATTTTAATCGCAATTTTGCTGTATCTCCTTTATTAAGAAACAAAAAGAAAGAGCCTTTTTCCGTATGAACTTTAAGGCTCTTGTGTTATGGTTTCTTTTATTCCCGCTCTATGGTGCTGACTGATATGCTGACTTAATTAGGTTCATATCAATATTGACATATTATACTATGTGTCATATAGTATTATGTATAGGGAGGTATTTATGGATATTCAATTAAAAAAAGGCTCCTTAGATGTCTGTGTACTTGCAGCACTTATGAGTGAAGATTCATATGGTTATAAAATTATTCAATCTTTGCAAGGAGTAATCGAGATTTCTGAATCAACATTATATCCAATACTAAAGAGGTTGGAAGCTGCAGAGTGCCTTACATCTTACACAGTTGAATATAATGGTAGACTTCGAAAATTCTATTCAATCACTGAAAAAGGAAGAGAAAAGATTGCGGATTATATAAAGGATTTTGCACAGCTTCTAAAAATCTACAATTTCATCGTAAAGGAGGTCAGAAAGGATGCTTGAGAAATATTTTGAGGAACTAAGAAAAGAACTTGAAACAAGAAACGCAAAAGATAGTCAGGAAATTTTATCTTATTTTGAAGAAATCGTAAATGACCATCTTGATAATGGAGAAAGTGAAGAATCAATAATTGCTTCCTTAGGTAGTGTTGAGCAATTAGCTGATAGTATTTGTGAAAAACAAACCACAAAAGAAACCATACCTCATGAACAACATTTAGAAAGAAGAACCTTTTCGGGAATTTCCAAAATCAACATCGATGTAAATGCTTATGACATCGTTATTGAAGGTACAGATGAAGACGAGGGTTATCTGGAATATAACTATAGCGACGATGTCTATCTTAAAGTGAATATTGGCAATAATAAGATTTCAATAGAAGAAGAAAGTTCCGGCACCATTGTTGAATCCTTCTTTACGAAAATGCTTTCTTTGAAAGGCAGAAGTTTTCAAGGCCGCTTACATATCTGCTTTCCAAAAGATAAAATGTTCGACTTATGTATAGACTCCGTCTCCGGTGACGTGAAAATTTCAGATGTCAAATGTGATGAAATAGATCTTGAAACTGTTTCGGGGGATATAGAAGTATCTAATATCTTTACGAAAGATTTAAATATGGATACAGTTTCCGGTGAAGTTGATTCACAAGACATCACAACTAATGATGCTTTTAAAGCGCAAAGCGTTTCTGGCGATTTAAATTTTAAACATCTTAAATGTGATGAGATCACAATTGAAACCGTATCAGGCGATGTTGATTTGTCTGTTGATGGCAATATGGATGACTACAATATTCATGAAGAATCATTAAGAAAGAATGTCTCTTATGAAAGTAAAGGAAACAAGTCTTTAGAAATCGAAACTGTTTCCGGTGATATTTCTTATCGCTTCCTTTCATAAACAAATTAAAAATACGATTTTGCTTTATATAGTTTTTTCTGATAAAAAACCAAACAACGACATAAAAAATGTAAGTGGCTCATTCCCGCTCGATGGTGCTGACGCATGCGCTCCCGTTGATCCGGATTGAAGATCGGCTTATGTCGTTGCGAATACTTATACTGTTGTTTATGATGTGGCAGGCCCTTGGTCTGCCGTTTCTTTTCTTTACTCCCGTTTGATGGTACTGACTTTCAAAGCAGCAAGATCGCCATCTGCTTCGCTGCCTGATCTTTATAAAGGCCTGCGAGATTCTATATATGAAATCTTGATATAGAAATTCTACAATTGTAAAATAAAATTGTACTACAAGTGTAGAGGTGATTCTATGGGCAAGATTAGAAGACTTCCGGACTCCGAATTTGAGATCATGAATATCCTGTGGGATCTTGACGATCCGATCGACAGGGGACAGATCGAAGAGCGGCTTTTTGAAAAGCATTCGATCGCTCTGACGACTCTTCTGACGCTTCTGACAAGATTATCAGACAAGGGTTTCATACGCATCGAGAAAAAGGGTAGAAGGAGCTCTTATTATAAGCTGATTGACAGAAAAGACTATCTGTCATCACAAAGCACATCTTTCTTCAGACAGTTATGCAACGGGGATATGAGAGTCTTTGCCAACGCCTTGTGTGATTCCGATTTAAGCAAAGAGGATCTTCGTGAATTGAGAAAACTGCTTGAGGAGAATGGCTGATGGCCGTAAGACTGTTTCTTTCTCTCTTCCTTTTCCTTGTCGTCTTTTTTGATGCTTCGGTAAAGAAAGAGAACGCTTCATTCAGGGAAAGATGCCGTACGATCTATGATCCTTCCGGGATCTTGAAGATCCTCATTCTTTATCTTGTTCTTGAGATCATCGGGGACAGAGAAATGGTGATGTCGAAGATGATTTCTTTCCTGTTTTGTTTTGCGATCGTTTCTTTCGTTGTTTTTTCTCTTATGTCCGTCTTTGTCGACCGACTGAGAAAAGAATATGAGGCAAAGACGATCTTCTCCTTATGGCTTTTGCCCAATCTCATGTATTTCAATTTCTATTGGGCATCTTCCACGCCAATCTTTCGTCCGTTCTTTGTCTTGTGTATCGACCGTGACGATCTTTTTCATATCCTTCTGATCGCCTGGTTTGTGATCGCTTCTTTGATCCTTTTATGGAACATCGTTTCTCATCTCCGCTTCCGAAGAAAGCTCGATGAAAGCCTCTATGAAATAAGAGATGAACGCATCCTGGCCTTATGGAATAAGAAGCAGGACGAATTGGGGATCAGGGAAAACAAACGGATCGGGATCTATACTTCGCCTTCGGTCAATTCCGCCATGACGATTGGCATCCTTCAAAGAAACTGTATCCTGGTCCTGCCGGATAAAGAATACAGCGACGAAGAGCTCGACATGATCTTTTCCCATGAACTGGTCCATATCATCAGGAATGACGGCATCACGAAGCTCTATATGGCCATCTGCAAAGCTTTCAATTTCTATGATCCGTTTGTTTATTCCGGAACAAGAAAGTGCTCTGAAGATATCGAACTTGCCTGTGACGAGATCGTATTATCCGATGCCAACGAAAAGACAAGAAAGGATTATGGAAAGCTGATCTTGTCTTCAGCAGGGGAAGAGAGGGGTTTTACTTCCAATCTTTCGGCAAGCGGGGAATCCATGAAGTACAGACTTTTGAATATACTGAAACCGGATAAAAAAAGAAGGGGAGCGATCCTCTTGTCGATCTGTGCCTTGATTATACTGTTTGTTCCGGATCTGTTTGGCGTGGCATATCATTCTAAGAACGCAGGAGAACTCTTATTCAATGGAAACATCGATCACGGAAGCATGGAGATACGGCCGAAAGGCTTTTCTGTTCCTGGTGATCTCTATGAAGATCCGGACGAAGAAGCGATCATCTCTTACCTTAGCAGTCTTGATGCCTATGAGATCTATGCGTCACAGATACCTGATGGAGATTCGATCTATATTTTATATAAGATGGATGACATATTCAGATCAGTCGAATTCGACCGTCACTATATCGTCTTTCATGAACAGAAAAAGGTAAGGACGTATTATGTCAAAGAAGGCATCGATATGGATCTGGTAAAAAAGATGTGTGAAAGATAATGTGTTGAGTGATTTGCTTGATGTTTTGAAATCATTACAACCGCCATAAGAAGCACCGGCGTTATTGCTGGTGCTTATTGTTTGTTTCTGGTTTATTCCCACTCGATGGTGCTGACTATTCAGAAAGAGGATCCGCTATCGCTATGAAGCAAGAAACAGAAGATCGGAAGCCTATATGAAGACGATCAATCTTCATAAGCTTTTTGATAACAATGTCATCTGTAAACTTGACATGCCGATTGATCTTTATAAAGCTTATGGGGAATACCATTACGGAGTATTCGCTGACGGGAATCCCTATCCCGAAGGAATGTATGACGACAACGGCCTGTTAAACAAGAAATACCAGTCGTTAAATTAAAAAGAGCGATTTTTGATGATAAGATTTAAGTGGCAGTAAAAAGATTGCTCACTGCGTAAACACGGCGAGGACACGAAGAGGATGAACAAAAGCAAATTGACATTCAACAGCAGGAAACTAACCGAAATCTTACGCAAGATAACGACTTGTCTTGCGGTTTTGGTTGTTTTCATCTCTTCGTACATGCTGGTACTGCCGGCGATCTCCATGGACAGCGAAACAGCGAATACGGATCCGGGCATCGTTCTGGATGAAAACAGAACCGAAGAACAGGATATGTTGACGGAAGAGCTGGTTTTTGATGAGCAGGATCTCGAAGTGGAAGAGAATGTCTTAGTTACAGAAGAACCTGCTGAAACGATCGATGAGATCAACGAAGAAATCAGCCATGAGCCCGTTTACTTCTACGATGACAGCACGGATGTCACAGTCATGATCGAAGCGCCTTACGGAGCATTCCCGGAGAATACGACGATGGCGGTGACAGAAGTCCAGTATCGCGACATTGAAGGTTCCGTTACCGATGTCGTTGAAGACTTCAGTTTCGTCCAGGCAATCGATATCACGTTCTATCATAATGACGAAGCGATCGAACCGGCTCTGCCGATCAAGGTTTCGCTTGTTTCTTCCGCGATCAAGGAAGCAGATGAATCCATGGTGCTGCACATCAGCAATGAAGGACAGACCAACGTGGTCGAATTGTCGGAAGAAGACACGATGGACGATGAACTGGTTTTTGAATCGCAGGAATTCTCGACCTATGTCATCGTTTACACGGAAATCGAAAAAACATTCCTGAGCGCGGATGGTCAGACTTACAGGATCACCGTCACTTATGACCAGCGCGCGCAGATCCCGAAGGATGCCGTTCTGGAAGTTGAAGAGATCCTCTATGGCACCCCGGAATATGATTCTTATCTGGCAAGAGTGGAAGAGACGCTTGAGGAAAACAAGAGAACTTCCTTTGCCCGTTTCTTTGATATCAGCATCCTCAGTGATGGCGTCAAGATTCAGCCTGCGGATTCCGTGAATGTGGAAATCGAACTGGCAGACACTTTGGATGATGAAGTTCTGGCGATGCATTTCAGTGAAGAAGAAGAATTGGAAATGCTGAAGGCGGAAGTCACAGAAGACGCGGAGGGAAACATGGAAAGCGTCGTCACTTTCACAACCGAAGGATTCTCCGTCTATGCGATTGCGGAAGTCAGATCTTATGAATCAGAAGAAACGATCGCCAATCTGGATGGCAACGGCTACTATGTCTGCATCGACAACAACAACGGCAGATATTATTTCAAGAATACATTAAACGGAAGCAAGATTGCCGCGACGAATGTATCGGATATCGGCTCTGCCGCCCTGTACTATTTTGAAGCGATCGAAGGAAGCGAAAACGGCTATCATGTTTATACTTATGATCAGAATGGTACAAAGGTTTATCTGAACATGTCTCAGACCGGTGCGTTCTCCTTTGCGGAAGAGACAATGACCGACTTCTTTGTTGAAGCAAACAACAGCGAAGGATCGTTCTACATCTACGCTTACGGCAAGAACAACAAGAAATATGCCTGGTACTACAACAGCGATGGTTTCAGCGGCAGTACCAACAACAAGAGCAATAGAAACGAAGTCTATCTGATCAAGAACGCCGGAAATGATCCGTTTGTTCTCGATGGCAAAACTTTCGGCATCGTCAACAACAGCAATACAGTCTCCGGTTACGCTTTGATGACAGGTTCTTCTGACAACAGCACGAAGCTCAAGGGCAAGAACCTGGTTGTCAGGATCGATGTCGTCGGAAGACGGGAGATCGTTCTGGTTGCGGAAAACAGCGACATTGCCATGTGGTCATTCACGTCGGTAGAAAAAGATCAGTATTACATCACAACCGAAGTCAACGGATCGCTCAAGTATCTCAGCATCAGCGATTCCGCCCTAAAACTGGTCGATGCCAACGCAGTCGATGACAGCTGCCTGATCACGATCGAAGAAGGCACCGGCACGTACAGCGGCAAATACAAGTTCTCCAGCGGCAGCAAACTGATGAAATACAGCGGCGAGAAATTCGGTGTTGAAAACAACAAGACCAACAACGCAAACGACAATGCTGTCTGGATGAATTTCGCGGAACTCTCCAATCTACATGACGATGATTTCGTTGTCTACACCGCGGCGAAAGTCAGCGTTTCCGGCACATTGAATGAACTTGGTGAAATCGCGGAATACGATGTCAAAGACGGCGATCAGGTCATCATCTATACCAGAATCTGGAACGATACGACAAAGCGCTACGACTACTATGCAGTGGACTACGATGGCGTACTGGTTAAGGCTTACGAGTCCGGCGATACGATCTCCTGGGTCGGCAGTAAGGTCAACACGATGCTTTGGGATTTCACGGAATACTGTTACGAAGGAACAGAAACGCCGAATGGATACTATGAATTCCAGAATACGTATTCCGGCAACTATTTGGCTCCTCAGATCACACAGAACCTCACCGATTCCGCGGAAACAACGACCGTGCGCGGCGTCATCCAGTCTCACCCGGTTGGCGTTCTTCTGAAGGGCAGAGAAAGCAAGGGTTATTACTCCACGATCCTAGCCTGGGATGGCGGCGATGATTTCTTTGACTATGCTTCAATCAGAGCCAACAAGGAAGAACAAGTCGTTCAGGAAGGAGCGTTCCAGAGAGCGAGCAACTTCTACTTCGCGATCATGAAAGCGCCGGAAGAAACGACAAATGAACTGACGACAGTTACGACGATCGATCACAGCACGTTTGGCATCACCTTGAAGATCCAAGATTATGAAAACATCAACAGCAACAACCGTTCACAGGATCAGGTCGATATCTTAGGGAACACTTCCTATCAGCAGTGGACCGGAACAAAAAACCTGTTGAGCCGCTACCTGGAAGAAGATGGCTATCCGATCGCTACCGCATCAAACAGATCGTTAAGCGAATTGTATGATGAAGCAATGACCGTCAATCAGCAGTTTTTGATGAGCACTTATAACGAAACCGGTTATTTTGAATACGACAGCACCCAGAATTTCGCGCACCTGATCACCAGCACGGATGACAAGTGGTACGGCAAAGATAATGGCTATGGCGGCACGTACAAAGTTGGAGACTTCGTTGTCTATGAACAGCTGGGCACCAGCGATGAAGGCAACAAGGATACTTTGAAACACGGACAGTTCTTCCCGTTCAACGATATTACCGATCATTTTGATGAAGAGGGTAATCCAGTCGCTGTCGCGGTTTCCAAAAAATATAAGAACACAATGGATATCCATGCGAATCCGCTTTCTTCTTTGAATCCGCGCAAGGATGAAGATCTTTACAGCATTCCTTACAAAATGGGAAAGACGGTTCCGGATTATGTTGACCATTTCTATGGCATGGAAATGTCCGCAAGCTTCATGCAGAGCGAGAGTGGCTTGGATGCTTGGGGTCATGACTTGATTTTCGAATTCTCCGGCGATGATGATTTCTGGTTATATGTCGATGATGTGCTGGTGCTGGATCTGGGCGGCATTCACTCCGCTTTGGATGGAAAAATCAACTTCCGCACTGGCGAAGTCAATGAGAACGGCACAGTCACGAATCTGCGCGCGCTCTACAAGAAGGCTTATCTGGTCAAGAAACCGAATGCGGAAGACAGTGAGGTCAACGAATGGCTCAACAGCATTTTCAAGGACGATGGAAGCAACACGGGCACAGTATTCAAAGATTACTCCGGTCATACAATGAAGATGTTCTATATGGAACGCGGTGCCGGCGCATCAAACCTGCATATGCGCTTTAATCTTGCGCCTTATACCGATGGCGAAGTCCTGCTGGAGAAGCAGGTTACGGGTTCCGAGGTCGTCGATCAGAAGTTTGCTTATCAGATCTTTAAGCAGGATGCGGATGAGGCAAGACCGAGCCTGTTTGGTTCGACAGCGGAAGAAAGAGCGAAGGTTGTCGACTATGTGACAAAAGAAGACGTTCCTTATCTTAAGACTTACCAGCCAGAAAACGGACTGGTCTATAGCAACGTATTCCTACTGGATCCGGGACAGACCGTATCGATACAGCTGAATTCCGAAAATACGAAATACACGATCCGCGAATGTTCCGTTGATACAAGCACATTTGATTACGTCAAAGTCAACAATGAAGACGCGATCACTTACAATGAGAACGATGATGTTTATAAAGATTACATTGCTGACGCGGTCAAACCGGATGTCCTTGATGCGGAAAACCGCGATCTGACGGTTAAGGTTTCCGATCGCAAAAAGGTGATCTTTGAGAACCATGTCGATGCGAGATCTCTGAAGAGTGTATTGATCACCAAGAGACTTTGGGAAGATGTGGAAAAGACCAAAGAGATCTTCAGCGGCGAAGGCGCCGATCGTGATAACACCGAATTCAAGTTCCGTATCTATGTTGGTATGGGAACAGACAAGATCATCGAAACAGAAAATGGAACGCTTAGTTTGGCAGTCTACAATACAGGCAAGTACTATGTCAAGGATCCTGATGGTTTCTACTGTGCTTATATCGGCGGTCAGTTTGTTCCTTATCCTGTTGGGAATCCTACGGCAAAACTCTCGACACTGAGCAATGTTGTTCCTGAAGGCGAATTGAAGTCGGATCTTGAAAAGGTGACGTTCTATACTTCTCCGGGTGGCGCTGCTGAAAAGATCAGAGCAGGCTACAGCATCGAGATTCCGGAACTGATGAGCGGAACGCCTTACTATGCCGAAGAAAGAGATTATGAGACGCCGGTCGGCTACAACCTGATCGGTTACACGGTGAGTAAAGGCGCGTATGCGCAAGACAATATGGGCGAAGCTGTCAATTATGGCGTTGTCACATACGATACGGATGGCACAGTCCTTTCCGTCCATAACCAGCATGGCTATACGCTTGTTTTGAACAAAATCTGGTCGGATGCGGATTTCATGGAAGATCACGATGAGATTTATTTCGGTGTTTATCTTGATGGTGAACTCCTGGAAGGCTCCATCAGACAGTTAGGCAAGATTTCCACCGAGATCAGATGGTTCTTCACTGAACTGGCGGAAGGCAAGACGTTAAATAATTATCAGATCTATGAGATCACTTTGGATGGCGATTTCACGGTTTCTTCCTCAGGCGCTGTTGTTTTGGGTGAAGGATGTGAGGTCAGGAAGCTTATAGAAGGCGATGTACTGCAGGTTGGCGGCACGACGAATGAACATGGCTATGCGACAGCTTATGATTACAGTGTCAGCTATAAAAGAGAAGAATTGACAGAGGAGCAGATCGAAGACGGTGCCAACACGCGTACGGACACTGTCACAAACGCGAGGCCGGGCATCAAACTGGTCAAGACGAACATGGATGGCGGTCCTCTGGAAGGCGGCATGTTCACTCTGGTGAAGAAAGATGATGAGACGATCAAGAAGACTTTCATTTCCGGTGAAGATGGTCTGATCGCTGTCGCATATCTGACAGCCGGCGATGAATACATCCTGACGGAAACGGCTGCGCCTTACAAATACCGCAAGTTGATCAATTCTCTGAGAATCAAAGTCGGTAAGGATAACAAGCTCTATGTCAATGATTCGACAGTCAACGGCGTATACTACACGATCACGCAGGTTCCTGCGGATGAGCAGTCTGCCGACAAGATGCCGACAGTCTCGATCAAGAATATGTCGTTCAAGCTTAAGGCAATCAAAACCGATGCTGTCAACGGCGAAGCCATTGAAGGCATCACCTTTGCGCTCTATCGCGAAGTCATCGACTACAACACCGGAAAACCGATGCCTGACTATTCGCCGATGATTGGCTACGAAGAATTGACGACGGATGAGAATGGCGTGATCCCTCAGATCGATCTGGATCATCTGCGCACAGGCGTCTATTATCTGCGGGAAGTGGGAACACTGACGACGTATGAAGGTCTGGACTTTGACATCCGTCTGACCATTTCCGCGACAGGCGAGATCAGGATCGAAAAAGCCATCTACAGCAATGGCGAATGGAAAATCAGCGATTTCACGGATGGCAGCGTGACGAATGATGCAGATAAAGACGGCAACGTCACCATCAATATCAAGAACACTCCGGCAAAGGGTGTGCAGATCTTGAAGAAGAACTATGACAACGAAGTATTGAGTGGCGCAACTTTTGAACTCTATAAGATGAGCCAGATCGATACAGAAACAAACAGACCGAAAGAAAACGAAGAGCCGATCCTGAGCAAAACGACAGGCGCAGACGGCATCATCGATCTGGGTGTCCTGAATCCGAGCACGTCCTACTATCTGTATGAGACGAAAGCGCCGGATGGTTATATCTTATTGAGTGCTCCGGTCATCATCACTACGACGCAGAGCGGGAAACTGAGCGCTTCCTTGAACAACGCTCCGCTGGATATCGAAACGATCAAAGTGAATAACACAGAGATCATTCAGATCACGGTGTACAATTCCAGCGGTTATGAACTGCCTAGCACAGGCGGACACGGCGTTTCGATGTACTACATCAGCGGTGCATGCCTGGTGGTATTGAGTGTCTTGCTGTCAAAGAAGATGCGCTGAGCTTCACAAAACAACGTAAGCATATTCTGATCAGGGATATGCTTTTTGTTTGAGCAAATTCATCTTATGTATGATGGAACAAAGATTTATATAATAAAGAAAAGAGAGGTTTCACACGACAGAAAGTGAAGCGATCATCGCGAGACATTCCGTAAGAAATTACAGGGATGAAGCGATTGATGACAATACCATTCAAAAGATCGAGAAACGCATCGAAGTGCTGAATGAAGAATCAGGTCTGCATCTGCAGTTTCTCAAAGATGCGGGAAAGACTTACAGTCTGTTCCTAAATAAGATGATGGGTCTTGGATCGGCTCTGGCTGTGATTGCTTGTATCGGACCGGATACGGAGGACCTGGAAGAGAAGATCGGTTATTATGGCGAACGGCTGGTCCTGTTTCTGCAGCAGCTAGGCTTGAATACTTGCTGGACCGGAACGTTCAACAGGAAGGCAGTTGAGGCCAGGATCGATGAAGGAGAGCGTCTGGTCATCACGATTGCGTTGGGCTATGGCAAGGACCAGGGCAAAGCGCATCGTTCCAAGACGGTGGAACAGGTGAGTGAAGGAAAAGACTTTCCTGCGTGGTTCCTTGACGGCGTAGAGATGGCGTTATTGGCTCCTACAGCCACAATCAGCAGAAGTTTACGGTCTGTCTGAATGAAGATGGCAGCGTATCGTTCCGCGATCATAAGGGTCCTCTCAGCAAGGTCAATCTGGGGATCGTCCGATGTCATTTTGAGATCGGTTCAGGAAGGAAAACAGGATGAAAAGTGTGATCGTTTATGCTTCGATCCATCATGGCAACACCAGGAAAGTGGTCGAAGCTCTAAAAAGCGCGTATGATATCGATACGATCGATGCCGTATCTGCGTATGATCTCGTCTCTTATGAATCTGTAGCCCTTATGGGTCTCATGGAAGATCTCTTCGATCATATCGGCCAGATTCTCATCGAAGGAATACCGGATCGGCCTTCCTGCCTTTAGCCATCTGTAATAGCCGCTTGGAGAAACATTCAGGTATCTGCACAGTCTTTTGATCGGATGATCCTCTTTCAGATCATAGATGATCATATACCTTAGTGCTCTCCGTAGCTTTGCCGGAGAGCCTTCGCTTTTTTTAGTATGGCATTCTCCATCTTCAGGTATTCGATCTGTTCATCCTTATCGAGTTCATCGAGGTCTACTTTCATCGGTCTGCCTTTCTTTACGCCATCCTTGATCCCCAAGGCCCTGCCATCTGTATTCGGCAACTCGGGATCCTGCCTGTAGAGTTTTACCCAGTTTTTAAGCTGGGTAGGCGACTTGAGATTGAGTTCACGCGAGAAAATGGTATATCCTCCATATTTGCCGCTGAGATACTTCTCTACAGCCTCCTTCTTGAATTCCGGAGAATACTTATTATTGACTCTTCCTGTTTTTTTCATAAATGAAAAAACACCTCCTGTACTTTTATTGTACGGAAGGTGTTCCGGTCTTTTTTGAATCGCTGTCCACTTTCAGTGGGGCAGTTCAATTTAAAGGCTTTTTTTGATGGTTTTGTACTATTCCCACTCAATGGTGCTGACCGGTTTATCAGAGTAG
>JAEEGL011857797.1_pt1 | contig 12371 bp, 18 predicted proteins | sample 9134231 | NCBI WGS metagenome assembly JAEEGL01 (sample SAMN16246548, study PRJNA631951) | gut metagenome | biome: gut microbiome; feature: rumen; material: fiber-attached | host: Bos | place: Iran: Karaj | collected 2018-10 | reverse complement strand
CGTCGCCATATCTCTCACGGTTGAGAGCCTTCATCCTGTCAAGTGCCGTGTAGCTCATATATGTCCTCCTGTATATCACAGGTATGCCTGCAATTCTTTCTGATAATTATATCAGTTTAGACCTGATGCATACATCATTGCTCATCATTCAATTCAAGATTACTTTGACGCAAAATGATGTATCTCAGGCACTGCTGCAAGCACATCTTGCACAATGCACCCATTGAGTGTATTATTTCTGCGAGGTGATTATTATGACGATTCGAGAAATGAGAAACATATTGGGAGATACACAATCCGAGTTTTCTGCCCGGTATGGTATTCCGTTCCGAACTATACAGAACTGGGAGACTGGAAAAAGAATACCGCCCGATTATGTAATAAATCTTTTGCAGATGCGTGTTGATGTAGACGCAAAAAACCGAAAAACAATTGTTCTTCCTGAACGGGACAGTAAGAAGAAGGATCTGCCTGATAGGCGCGATTTTATCGGACCGATCTCGTGGCTTAAAGCCGTCAGGAACGCTATTGAGGATCCTTTTGTGTATGCTTTGGATGAAGCGCTGATGTGTCAGGGCTATTTCGGAGGCCGGGATGAAGAATACCTGATATGGGTGTATGGAGATGATACACTTACCCGGTATAACGGTGTAGTAGTCTTGGGAAACGATGTAAGCTCTTTCAGTACTGTAGAAAAGAACGGGCTTGTATTTACAGACTTCAACAGAACACTGACAGATGCTCTGGCAAACGAAGCTATACTGGATATGCAGGGTATCACTGAGGCTTTGAGCAAGTATTATTATTCCAACGGCAATAGTTTCGACGGGATCTATCCGGTCCCTGAGTATCAGGATGCTTTTGAGAAGCTGGCGGCAAATGCAATAGAGTATTACGACAGCTGACAGGTGGGGATTGGCATGCATATAACTGAAGAAGAAAAACTGATGTATCGCGAAATGAAAGCGATAATTGTATTTCAGAGTCAAAGCATACATCAAAGATGTACTTCCAAAAGAAAGAAACATAGATATAGAATTAGAACGTTGAGATAAGTAGTACAAGTTCCATCAAGAGAGGAAATCAGCCTTGAAGAAGACGGTCCGCGTGGTCGCAGCAGTGATCCGTGACGGCGGCAGGGTATTCGCCACCCAGCGCGGTTACGGAGAATACAAGGACGGATGGGAGTTTCCCGGCGGTAAGATAGAGCCAGGCGAGACGTCTCAGGAAGCCCTCATAAGGGAGATCAGGGAAGAACTCGACACAGAGATATGCGTCGGGGATATCATCTGCACAGTGGAATACGATTATCCGGGATTTCACCTGAGCATGGACTGCTTCTGGGCCTCTGTAATTAGCGGAGATCTGTCCCTTCTGGAACATGAGGCTTCAAAATGGGTCGATCTGGATGATCTCGATGAGCCTGACTGGCTTCCGGCAGACAGGGTCGTCGTCGAGAGGATCAAAGGGCAGTATTCTGTTTAAAATAAAGGATTTCTTAACTGTAAAGTATTAACGCTTGACATAATTAAAGGGCATTGAGATGACTGAAAATCAGTTGTTATGGAAGCTCTCAGCCGACAGAATGATAAAGGAGATCACCGATCTCGGATATCCAGAGGGTTTCGGCAGAGATATCGCTAAGATACTGGGCAGTCCCAAGGCTATAGACAGGATGTGGGCCTGGCTCAGAGGTTTCAGACCCGAGAGCGCCGATATGATCGCCGATGAAGTCCTCGCCATAAGAAGCGAGATAGACGCCTGGAGGCAGAAAAAGTCCGCTCAGGAAGCGAACATGAGATACAACGAGATCGTCAATTACGGCATCGATCCTGAAGAATGGGGAGAAGATGAGAAAGGAGGTACGGCACCATGGAATTCTCCATCAGGGACGGCGACAGGGAATACATCTACACGCTCACCGTCTACGAGGACGAAGAAGGGCATTCTCAGATCGTGATCACCGGAAGATGATACGGTGATCCCGCTTATCGATATTTGCATAAAGGAGTATCAAAATGAAGAACAACGATAACAATAGCGGCGACCGCGGCACATCTCTGGGCATGTGCATTGGCCTTGCGCTGGGCACAGCCATCGGCGCCGCCACCGGAAACATAGGCCTCTGGATGCCTGTAGGGCTATGCCTCGGACTGGTGCTGGGTCCGTCTCTTTTCGATCAAAAGGAAGAAGAGGATCAGCAGGACAAAGACGAGAAAGATGACGGCGAAGATGGACCGGATGAGACTTGAGAGATTCACCGCTGACGACAGGGAACTGCTGGAAAAGCTTGTTTTCGACAGCGATGTAATGCAAATGAACTATGGCCGCATCTTCTCGGAGGATGAGGCCGGTGCGCTGTTCAGCGCCGTCACGGATCTGAACGGCAAAAATGAAAACTTCGGATACTTCAAGGTATTCGCCGGCAGCGGAGAAGGATACACCGGACTCGCGGCCTTTGTGCCGGGAGATGATCCGGGTCATGCCGAGATAGAGTACATGCTGCTGCCGGGATACTGGGGGCAGGGATACGGCACCGAACTGGTGGCGCGTCTGATAGATCTGGCGGAAAAGACCGGGACCGTAACGGTTCTGGAAGCCATAACCGATCCCTCCAACAGCCGTTCCCGCACAGTTCTCCAAAAGAACGGATTCAGGTCGGCCGGGACATTCACTAATGAGGAAGGCGAGTCCGCTGAACTGTTCACCCGGGATATTTGAGAGGAAGAGAAAATGCCTGATGTAAACATCGAACTGCACAGACCCTCCCTTAACGAACTTTCTTTCAGGGAGATACTTCTCAATGACGCCGATACCATGTCCTACAACGACGCATGGGGAGGCACCATACCTTTTCCCATGGACGACTGGGCTGACTGGTACGACCACTGGATCACTTTCGCCGGCAGCGAGCGCTTCTACCGCTATATAAAGGACGCCGATTCCGGCGAGCTGATCGGCGAGACCGCCTATCATCTGGACGGAGAGCGCGGGACGTACTTGGCAGACGTGATCATCTTTGCTCCTTACAGGAACCGCGGATACGGCACTGCGGCCCTGCAGGCGCTCTGCGCCGAAGCGGCGAAGCGCGGGGTGGAAACGCTCTATGACGACATCGCGGCGGACAATCCCGGGATCTCCCTGTTCCTCAGAGCAGGTTTCACCGAGGAATACCGCACCGATGAGATAATCATGCTCAAAAAGGATCTGCGCGCTTCTGACTGAAAGGAAAACTGATTTGGAAGGCAGGATAACGATAGAAGAGATCCCGGTCCGGGAGGCGGATAAGTTCTTCGAACAGCACATCAGGTACCTCACTGAGGACGGAATAATAACGGACAAGGAAGACATCGATTATTTCTCCGGCGGTGAATACCGCGGCATCATCCTCGATCACATGAATAGGGAAGATGACAGGCATCATCTGGTATGGTTCCGCTCCGGCGGAGAACGCATAGGAGCCGCTTCCTACTGCACATACCTGTCCGAGGGCGGGAAATGCTTCATCCTGGACCTCTGGGTGTTCCCTCAGTTCAGAGGAGGCGGTACGGGACACCGCTGTTTCGAGGCGCTGGAATATTATACAAAGAGGGAAGGCGCGCTCTGGTACGAGATCAACAGCGAGAAGGAGGACTCCGTCAGGTTCTGGAAGTCGCTGGGTTTCACTGAGAACGGGGAAGACGAGTACGGGATGCCGCTCTTCATAAGAAGATATTGAGAGGACACGCATGATACGTGAAGTCACGGACAGAAAGGAAAAGAGCTGTATCGCCAGACTGGTACTGGAGGACCTGACCGACTGGTTCGGAATCACCGAGTCCAGGGAGAGATACATCTCAGATTCCGAACAGCAGACCATGTTCGCTTCCTTCGGGGAGGACGGAAACGCGGAGGGCTTCGTTTGTCTCAAGCCAACGGGAAAGGACACAGCCGAGATCGCCGTCATCGGAGTCCTCAGAAACAAAAGGGGGCAGGGCATCGGAAAAGCTCTGTTCGCGGCTGCGAAACAGTCATCCAAAGAAAGCGGATACTCTTTCCTGCAGGTCAAGACCGTGCAGATGGGAAGATACTGGGAATACGACGAGACGAACCTCTTCTACCTGAGCCTCGGATTCAAGGAATTCGAAGTGTTCCCGGACCTATGGGATGAGAACAATCCCTGCCAGATATATGTAATGTCGATCTGAAAGGAGAACTGCAATGAAGAACAAGGGACCTAAACTGATAGCGCTCATAGGCTTTCTGACCTACTGCGTCACTGCATCTGTGCTGCTGACCATAAAAGCCAACATGGAGCGGGACAGGAGAAAGAACTCCTGAATCAAAAGACTGACTTGTACATAGCTGGAGGCTGGCGAACTCAGTCCCGGCTATGGTATCTATTACGGAGAAAACAAATAATGATAATTAAGCTTGAACCTATAAATGATTTTAACAGGGAGGCTGTTCTGGCGCTTTCCGTGCGTGAAGACCAACCCTTTGTCGCGCAGAACGATTATTCATTAAGCGAGGCAGATGAGGCCAATGCCAAGGCGCCCGGCACGGCGAGGCCATTTGCAATCTATGCAGATGAAAAGATTGTCGGCTTCTGTATGCTCGCCCTGGACCCCGAGGATGAGAATCCTGTTGACAGATACTGTCTCTGGCGTTTTATGATCGACAAAAACGAACAGGGCAAGGGCTACGGTCAGGCTGCACTGCAGGAGATCATCGAGTATTTCAAAGAGAACGGTGTGGACACGATCTATCTGTCGACTGCACCTGAGAACGAGCTTGGCCTGCACATCTATCACAAAGCCGGTTTCCGGGAGACCGGCATCATCGATAACGGTGAAGCCGTGCTTATGAGGACGCTTAAAGGCCCCAGGCGCATCATCAAGGACTTCTACGGAGTGGAAGTGGATAAGGCCATGCGCATCAAAGGCAGGAAAGGCTACGGCATCAGCATCGCTGTCCTCAACGACGAAGGGCTGATGACTTACTGCGCGGGCAGCGGACGCTACGGCGAGGATTTCCCCGTGAACCCCGATATGCTGTTCCAGGCGGGCTCTGTATCGAAGCCCATGTTCGCGCTGACGCTGCTCCGATATGTGGACAAGGGTCTTATCGACCTTGACGCGGACATCTCGGACGTCGTACCGGAATTTGTCAAAAAGGGGCCGGTGACCTTCTCCGCGCTGCTTTCCCACACAGCAGGCTACAATCTGCACGGCTTCCCCGGATATAGGGCGGACCACGAGCCGCTCTCGCTCGAGGACGTGCTGAACGGCAAAGGCAACACACCGAAGCTGCGCAGGATCAGACCTTATGGCAGGCAGCATATGTACTCCGGTGGCGGCATCACTCTGGCACAGCTCGCCTTTGAGCGTATCACCGGCACGACCCTCCGCGAGGCATTCCAAAGGGAAGTCGCCGAGCCTCTGGGTCTGAAACGCACCGGCTTTTTCCAGCCGCTTGACGAAGACCTTGTCGCCAACGCCGCGTTCGGCTTCAGGCTGGCACAGAAGGAGGCCCTGGCTCACGGGGATCACTATTATCCCGAGCACGCCGCTGCCGGTCTGTGGACTACGCCTACGGAGCTGGTCAAGATCGGCCTTGAGCTTTCGAAGAGCTATCACAAAGACGGCTTCCTCAAAAAGAAGACCGCGCGGCGTATGATGACGCCGGTCATGGACAGCTACGGCCTCTGCCTCGGCGTCTGGGAGGCGGAAGCACTCAAAGACAGCGTTGCCGGTCACGACGGAGAGAACTGGGGTTTTCTTACCAAATGGATCTTTTCCCTTAAGAAAGAACTCTGCGTTGCCGTCATGTACAATAACGTCACGGAAGCAGCCGAAGAAGCGATATACGAAATCTCCTGCGAGATATACAAAAACGCTAAAGACTGAACAGACGGCAGTCGTATGATGTAGGACGATTTCATCCGCAAAATAAAATGAGCGTTGAACTCTATCAACCATATAAGATAAGAACGGATCGCTGCATAGTGCTGCGATCCGTTTTTTTCTTTTAACCGACCCTTCTGACAGATGCCTGTATCGTTTTTCATCAATACTCTCTTATGATCATCCGCCTTATCAAGGTAATGCAGTATTTTTATTTTCCCGGGAATACAGCATATTGATTATCTGGACAGGAGAGAGTAACATAACATTTGTTATATAACGAGTATTATCAAGGAGGGATACACGTGCCGCCCAGAACGAAGATCAGCGCGGAAATGATCACCGACGCCGCCGTTGAAGTAGCGCGCACCGGCGGATATGAGAACATCAATGCCAGGTCCGTCGCCGGACAGCTTCACTGCTCAACGCAGCCGGTCATGTATCACTTCTCCACGATCGACAGCCTGAAGAGAGCAGCCTACAGAAAGGCAGACAGACTGCACACGGAATTTCTTATGAAGACACAGCCGGGGCAGGATCCCATCCTGGCCATCGGACTCAACTACATACGCTTCGCTGTGGATGAACCTCAGCTCTTCCGGTTTCTGTTCCAGTCCGGATACGCTGAGGAGAACAGCCTGCTGGAGATGCTGGATTCCGAGGAACTGGTCCCGGTGCTGGCCGCCATGCAGGAAGGCACGGGCTTCAGCATGCAAAAGACAAGAGACATATTTCTGACTGTCGCGCTTTTCGCTCACGGATATGCGAGCATAATCGCGAACAACGGTCTTCGATTCGACGAAAAACTGATATCTGAGCACCTGGAGCGCGCATGGAACGGCGCTCTGCTCGCTGCGCAGGAGGAATAAGACATGAAAGTGATAATCCATGATCTGGGTCCTGAGTACGAGGCCCTGATCGAAGAAAGATGCGGCAAAGCTGTCGCGGCGGACGGAAAGTACGCTCCCTGCCAGGGCTGCTTCGGCTGCTGGACAAAGCATCCCGCCGAGTGCTTCATGAAGGACAGCCTTCAGCAGGTCTGCCGCGTAATGGGACAGGCTGACGAGATAGTCATCGTCACCAGGAACCTCTACGGCGGATACAGCTCCGCTGTAAAGAATGTCCTGGACCGTTCCATCGGTACCTCAACGCCCTTCAGCACATACAGAGGAAGACAGATGCATCACACGCTCAGATACGGAAAGCACGATCTGTGGAAAGTGGTAGTTTACGGAGACATCAGCGATGCCGAGAAGGATACCTTCCGCTACATGGCTGAGCGCAACGCCCTGAATGACGGCTATGAGCGCTCCGAAGTGGTTTTCCTCAACGATCTCACCGAACTGGAGGCAGCCCTATGAAGACGGTATTCATCAACTGCAGTCCCAAGGAGCGCTTCTGCGCATCCGCATATTTCCTGTTCCTTCAGCGGCTCTTCACGGGCGGTACCAAAGTCAACGAGAAGCTGCGCACTCCGGCTGACCACGCCAGGATCCTTGAACAGCTCAGGGATGCACAGGCGGTGGTGTTCGGCCTGCCTCTTTATGTGGACGGAGTTCCGTCCCACGTGCTGCGCTTCATGCAGGAGATGGAAGTCTTCTGCCGTGAGAACAAACTCAGTCTCAGCGTATACTGCATCGCCAACAACGGCTTCATAGAGGGTAAGCAGAACGAGCCTCTGATGCAGGTATTTGAGAATTTCTGCTCACGCGCAGGTCTTGCGTGGGGAGGCGGCGTCGGCATCGGCGGCGGCGTCATGCTCAACGTTACCCGCATCCTGTTCATCGTGGACATAGGTCTGCTGGCTCTCAACACGGTTCTCAGCATAGTCAATACCGGCAGTTTCTTCACGAAGGCAGCCTGGATAGGTTTCGCGGAGAATGCGGCGCTGCTGCTGTATTTCAACCTCGGCGTACTGTTCTATCTGGCCGGCATGGGAAGAGCGATCGGGAAGGGGAAGTGTTTCGGAAAGAGATATACCAGGATCCTTATCCCGTCCTTCGTATTCATACTGTTCGCCGATATCTTTTTCATCATAACCTCGGTGCTGGAAGGAGGCATATTCAAAGGGTGGCTTGCCCGGAAGGAATAGATATCCGCATCAGCCGCAGCTATAATGTATTGCGGTACCTGCAAAAAATACTTAACGGAACAGCAAAGGATAAAATTACATGAAGCACAGATCATTTATCAGAGGAATCGTTCTCGGAGCGCTGCTCGCGTCAGTGATCCCTTATTCAGTCAAGAAGGATAAGGAGACCGGCACGGTGGAAGTCCGCAGTCTGCTGTGGGGCGTTAAGAAGACTCCCCGCAAAGAAGGCGAGGACAGAGACACCTATGCGATCGCGATCCCTTCCTCAGGACTGGACTATGCGGATGCGCAGACAGATGACACAGAGGAAGAGGCCGCGGAGACGGTCTGACGATCGTCCTGACTACAGAAAAACGGACTGCTGCAGACGCAGCAGTCCGTTATCATTATCACAGACAGTTTTTCCAAGCCGGAGGACCGGCAAGTCTTTTACGGATCAGCTGAGGAACTGCTTAGCCCAGTCGGCGAGCTCTTCCGGTGCGGCGTCCGCTGCGAAGCGCTTCGCGTCTACTACCTCAGCCTTAGTGAACTCAGCGGCGCGGGCGGGAGCTTCCTCGCCGATCCCGCTGCTTCCGGATGTCGCGAACAGCGCGATCTTCTTTCCTGTGAAGTCATATGCCTCAAGGAAGGTGTCGACGACCGATGGCTCGCGGTACCACCACACGGGGTATCCCACGAAGACCACGTCCGCATCCGCCACGGGAGCGTCGGTGTCCGCGAGAGCGGGACGGCTGTCCTTGTCCTGCATCTCTATGGTGGAGCGGGACTGCTTGTCCCTCCAGTTGAGGTCCGCGTCGGTGTAGGGCGTCTCGGGCCTGATCTCATAGACATCGGCGCCGATGGCGTCAGCCAGGCGCTTTGCCAGAGCCGCGGTCACGCCGCTGGCGGAGAAATAGGTAACCAGTGCTTTCATCTTGAATGCTCCTTTCAGTGATTCGAACGGTTTATGTTTCTTTTTGTATAACAGCAGAAGCGCGGCCATCCATATGACCGGCTGCATGACATGCAGTGCGATGCCGCCTGCGGGGATCCTGTCCCCGATGATCTCCTGGACCAGTGGCAGGCTGCTTCCCGAGAACGGATCCAGCACGTCGTAGGCGCAGGCTCCCATGCGCGCGGCGCCTCTGTAGTGCTCGTCGTTCTCGACCTGTTTCGGGGGATACTCCCTGCCTTCCACGATGAGCAGATTCCTCTCCTCGTCGTAATAGGCCCCGTTGAACCCTGGATCCAGCAGCTTCTCTTCTATGTCATATACATAGGAGAATGACTCCTTGAGTGGAGGAGAGAAGATGCCGCCCTGGAACACCGCGCCCAGCGAGAAAAGCAGCACAGTCAGCGGTACTGCAGCAATGGCCGTGAGCTTCTTGAGCTTCACGGTCCTGAGCATCATGCCCACGGCGCAGAGTCCCGCAATGACGGAAAGAAGGCCTGTGCATATCAGCATTATGCGGAAGATATCCGGATAATAGAACGGTATCGCCTTCGCAGAAAAGGTGATGATGGCTGCGGCGTTGTACGAGATGAATACTGCCGTCGTAAGCACCAGTATGCTCAGGAAATGCTTTTTGAGGCTGTATCTGTTCTTCAGATAAAGGGGATAGGCGAACACCGCGCAGATGATCATGGTGTAGATGATCCCGCAGGACAGGATCCTCTGATCTATCCTTGCGACGGAATCCGCAAGGAAGCTGCGCAGGTACTCGGGCGCAACCGGATCGGAGGGATCCGTGCTTATCCCGAAGCCCATCTCGCCGTACAGATGATCGCTGTACGAGATGCTGCCGCTCAGATGCTGAGTCAGATCAGCTTCCAGAAGCCTGTGATACTGTCCCGCCATGTTCCGGGCGGCGTACACAGTCAGCACCAGGACCGCGCAGAGCATTATTATGCCCGCAGCTGCGGCTATATTACCGAATATCCTGTCTCTCTTACCGGGTTCCATGATCGTTCTCCTTGAGATACTTTCACTGTCATTATACCATTACCGGCATTCCGTTCAGAAAGAAACGTGGTGAAGTTATCGCTCAGTTTTGCTATACTGTGTCGCAGTGCATCAACAAATTTAACATAAATGTCAGAAAGGACCCGAACATGGAATTCAGAGAAGTAGTCAGAGACCGTTTCTCATGCAAGAAGTTCAGCGACAGGAAAGTGGACAGGGAACAGCTGGGCGCCATCCTCAAGGCAGGAAGTCTTGCTCCCACGGCAAGGAACCTGCAGGAACAGCGCGTATACGTCATGGAGTCGGATGAAGCCCTGGCCAAGATCGACGCCGTCACTCCCTGCAGATACGGCGCGCCGACGGTGCTCGTGGTCGCATTCGACAAGGACAACGTATTCACATATCCCGGCGGAAAGAGGGATTCCGGAATAGAGGACGCGACCATCGTTGCCACCCACATGATCCTGTCCGCCTACAACGAGGGCGTGGACAGCTGCTGGGTCAACAACTTCGACCCCGACGCGCTCGCTGCAGAGATGGATCTGCCGGAGAACCAGGAGATCCTCATGCTAATGGACCTCGGATACCGCGCGGAAGGCGCAGGTCCTCTGCCTAATCACAGCAACAGAAAAACCGTCAGCGAGACGGTCACCTACCTGTAAGAAAAACTATCAGAAAGAAGGGCTCTTCAGATGCCTGATACCGTAAGCACCGGGAACGGGAGGGTATGGAACCGGGAGTTCACCTGCGTATTCCTGACCAGCATGTTCCTCAACTCCGCATTCTGGACCATAGTACCCATGGTCAGTTCCTACTGCCTTGAGCTGGGAGCGGACCTCAAGACCGCATCCTTCGTGGTCTCGCTCATGTCCCTGGCCGCCATGTTCATAAGGCCCATAGCGGGAATGTTCTGCGACCAGATAAACAGAAAGAAGCTAATACTGTGCACCGCAGTGTTCTATTTCGTCATGGCGCTCATGCACACCCTGGCAAAGGACATACGGATCCTCGCCGTGTGCAGGATACTGACCGGAATAGCGTTCTCCTTCGCGAGCGTCGCCGTCATTGCCTTCGGCTCCATATTCATCCCGGACTCCCGCCTCGGCGAGGGCATGGGCTGGCTGTCCCTGGGACAGGTCATATCCCAGTCCCTGGGGCCTGGGATCGGCGTGTATCTCATAGAGCACTACGGATACACCATGTGCTTCATCGGAAGCGCGGTGCTGGCGCTGCTGGCGGTGGTCTGCATCCTGATGGTCAGATATGACGAGGGAAAAAAGAAGTTCAGCTTCAGGAAATTCTCCCTCAACGACATCATATATGTGCCTGTGATCCCTTACGCTCTGATCCTGGCTCTGTTCAGCGCCTGCAGCGGTCTGGACAACACCTTCATCGCGCTCATAGGCAAGGAGCGGGCGATATCGAACTTCTCGCTGTTCTTCACGGCGTATTCCATAGGCATGTTCGTCACCAGGCCTCCCTTCGGGAAGCTTCTTGACAGGAAGGGCCTGGACATCATGCTCTATCCGGCTCTCGCCGCCATGTGCCTGACCGGTGTCCTTACGGGCGTCGCGGGCACCACAGTACTGCTCGTGGTCTCGGCCTGCTTCAAGGCCATAGGCATGTCCGCAGGCTCCCAGGGCATCCAGGCTGCGACGGTCAAGAAGTTCGGCAGGGAACACACGGGCGTGGTCAGCAGCACCAACTTCATCGGCATGGACATCGGAAACGTACTCAGCCCGATCCTCGGAAGCATCGCCGTGGAGAAGTACGGATACAGGAACATGTACTGGGGATACGGAGCCCTGGTCCTCATCGGCGGACTTGTGATCTACACTCTGATCCGCGCATACGAGAAAAAGCATCAGGCATAGCCTCAGACAATAAGCAAAGCAGTGTAAAGGAGATCCCTTTACACTGCTTTTTCTTTTGTACCGGTCACTCTTCGTGGTCTATTATCAGTTCCGCGGACCCCTCTTCCAGCGAATCGTGCTCATCCAGATGTATGTGTGCTCCGCTCCGCTCGAGGGCCAGCCCGATCATGATCCTTGCGAGGGACATCAGGCCCTCGCGGTTGGCCTTGATGACCACAGTGCCGTCCTGTATCTCCGTTCTGACAGTGTATCCGTCCACCCAGTTGATCTCCATGGAAAACCTCCTCTTCGGAACTTCGGGTCCATATCATGCTATAATTCAGAAAGATCATTCTAAATCAGGCGCGGAGACCCGTGACTTCAGTCGTGGGAGGAGCGCCTACCTCCAATACTATCCTTTTTAGTGAAGAATAATAAAACAGTTTTTCGGGATTGAAACACTTCCCATTGTTCGTTTTTAGGGACAATGTCCTTGATAGAATGTATCTGTGAGATCCTATCAAAAGGAGGTGTTTCCTGTTGCTGCAGACCCGCACTGCCAAACTGCGCATATTCCCGGATGATGAACAGTCTGTCCT
>JAEEGL011443272.1_pt1 | contig 12371 bp, 10 predicted proteins | sample 9134231 | NCBI WGS metagenome assembly JAEEGL01 (sample SAMN16246548, study PRJNA631951) | gut metagenome | biome: gut microbiome; feature: rumen; material: fiber-attached | host: Bos | place: Iran: Karaj | collected 2018-10 | reverse complement strand
TTCTTCTTTATAGGTAACCTTTTCCAACAGAAAGGTTGGCTCCAAACACATAATCTACGAAAAGATATTGTGATTGGCAGCTCTACCCTACTACTCAGCCTCATCATATTTTATTGGCACATCCATGAAGACAGATTCGTGCTCCACATTATATTATATTATGTGGTAAACTTCGTATCTGTATATGCATTCATATACTTATCAAAATCGCTCAACAACATCAAAAACAAACTGACAACACTGATTTCCATTGGCACCATGCTTATCTTTGGCTTGCACAGAATAATAATCGGTATAATAGATTATGTCATTGAGAAGACACTCCACATTACAGACATTACATACGATTGGTCAGAATGCTTCATCATAGCATTAACAATAGAAATCATACTTCTACCAATAATAATCCACAGAAACAAATACCCGATTCTATTAGGAAAAACAGAATAATCATAAGCAGCTATTAAATCGAAGGCTTTTATTGATAGGCGTTTGTCGTATTGACAAATCATAATATCAACAAAAAAGTATCTACAGTAAAAAAAAAATCATTCATATTTGGAAAAGTCGGCTTTTATTTGTATATTTGCGCCCAAATAATACATCATGACATAAAATGAAACGTTATCTATTTATTTTTCTCGCTTTGATATCATTTGGCTTTTTAAAAGCCCAAAACACGAGTAGCTTTCACTTGGGACTAACAGCCCAAAGCAAATACATGTGGAGAGGTATTGAATATGGAACGTCTCCTGTACTATTTCCAGCACTTAGCTATAATCACAAAGGTATATATGTATACGGAATGGGTGGTTATGCAACAGATGGAAGTCATCAAGAAGTAGATTTAGGAATTAGCTACACATTTAGTGATGTCACATTATCTATAAATGACTACTATTACCCCACTGCAGTTGGTCAAGGTGACACATATTTTAATTTTAAAGGTAGTGAAACCGGCCATTGGTTCGAAGGTTGTCTACAATATACTCCTCAAAAAATGCCTATCTGGGTATTATTGTCAACATACTTTGCTGGTGCTGACAAAAATCCCACATCAGGTAATAACGCATGGTCAAGTTATGCAGAAATTGGAGGTTATTATGATTTTGACGATAACAACAAATTGTCATTATCTACGGGTGCTGCTCTAAACAAATCTTTCTACAATGATTATGCTCACAATTTTAGCATTTGCAACATAGAATTAAAATACTCCCATGAATTTGCAATTAATAGGATTACTATTCCTGTAAGCGTATCATATATTGTCAATCCTTTAAAAGAAAAGAGTTTCGTTACCTTCACAACAGCCTTTCAATATTAGATTATGAAAAAAAATGCCATTATAATGGCCGCTGGCACAGCATCTCGTTTTGCTCCTCTTTCTTATGAGAAGCCGAAAGGGCTTCTTCGTGTCAAAGGAGAAATATTAATTGAGCGCCAAATACGACAATTAAAAGAGGCTGGCATTTCAGACATTGTAGTCATTGTAGGATACATGGCAGATAAATTCACCTATTTAAAAGACTTATATGGCGTAAGGATTGTTCAAAATGAAGACTATAACCGATATAATAACACATCTTCTATTATTCGTATTATAGAAGAACTCGACAACACATATATATGCTCTTCTGACAATTATTTCCCACAAAATGTTTTTTTAGAAACTCCAACAAACAGTTATTATTCTGCATTATATTCTTCAGAAGAAACAACTGAGTATTGCATAACTACAGATAACGAAGAAAATATTACTGATGTAAAAATAGGTGGGGAGAAGACGTGGTATATGATTGGGCATGTATATTTCAATTCTGATTTCTCAATAAAATTCAGAGAAATCATGAAGGAAGAATATAAAAATGAGCAAACACGTCATGAATATTGGGAGGACATATACATTCGTCACATTAAAGAATTACCTCCAATGAAAATCCATAAATATCAACCACATGACATTGAGGAATTTGATTCATTGGCTGAGCTAAGGAATTTTGACAATTCTTACATATATAATACAGGTTGTAAAATGTTTCAAAACATATGCCAAGTATTAAGATGTGAGGAGAAAGATATCATCGATATTGATGTATTAAAGAAAGGCATGACTAATTGTTCATTCTCTTTTACATGCAATAAAGATGGAAAGAAATATGTATATCGTCATCCTGGAGCAGGAACAGAGGAAATTATAAATCGCAATAATGAATACTTTTCATTAAAGCTAGCAAAAGAAAATCATCTCGACGAGACATTTCTCACAATGGATCCACAAAAAGGGTGGAAGATATCATACTATATTGAAAATGTAGAAACTCTTAATTCAGAAACTATACAAAATATTGATAATCTACGAAAGATTGCAAACATTTATCGTATTCTTCATAATTCTAGTTCTCAATACAATTATGAGTTTAATATATTCAGAGAAATAGAAAAATATGATATGCTTATTGAAGAAGCTAATGCGAAAATGTATGAAGGTTGGGATTCTGTAAAAAAAGACATAAAAATAATAGAGAATAATCTGAACAGAATAGGCATAGATCTTCACCCATGCCATAATGATGCTGTTCCAGAGAATTTCATCAAAACAAAAGATGGGATTGTATTCCTAATTGATTGGGAATATTCGGGTATTAATGACCCAACAGCTGACATTGCTGCATTATTCCTTGAAAGTTCATTTTCAAATAGCAGCCAAGAGGCATTTCTAAATATTTATTATAACGGTGATGTACCAGCATATACAAAAGTTAAAATAAAATATTTCCAAATTTTATGGGATTTCCTTTGGTCACAATGGACTATTATAAAAGAAGCGAAAGGAGATAATTTCGGGACATATGGTAAAAACCGTTTTAATCGCGCTATCGCCAATATAAAGAGTTTAAAGAACAATTAGAATTATGGAAGAAAAAGAAATAGTTGGAAAAAGAATAGATTGGGTTACAACACTTGTCCCCTTTGGAGGAGTAACCCTATTATGTCTTCTCTTTATGATTATTCCCGAAGAATCTAAGTATGTATTAGAATCTATAAGACAATTTATCGGTGATGATTGTGGTATTTATTATGCAATACTAGGTGTAGGTATTTTCTGGCTCAGCATATGGACGGCTTTTTCAAAATATGGAAAAATAAGATTAGGAAATATCGAAAAGCCCCAATATAACAATTTTATGTGGGGAACCATGATATTTACCTCAGCTTTAGCTGCAGACATTATGTTTTATTCACTCAGTGAATGGGCAATGTATGCAAGCGACTCACATGTTAAAGCCATGGGGGATATGCAAAAATGGGTTCCCACTTTTCCACTATTCCATTGGGGACCAATAGCATGGTGTTTCCATATGATTCTTGCAGTTTGTTTTGGTTTTATGATTCATATCCGGAAACGAGAAAAGCAACGTTTCTCAGAGGCATGTCGTCCTATATTCAAGGACAAAACGGATGGAGCTCTGGGACGCATTATTGATATAATTGCTATTTTAGCGATGTTAGCAGGTATAGCAACAACATTCTCCCTAGCTACACCACTTCTTTCTGCTGCAATTTGTAAAGTGTTTAGCATTACAGATAACATATATCTATCTATTACACTGCTACTCATAATAGCTATTATATACACCATGGCAGTATGGTTTGGAATGAAAGGGATTTCAAAAATGGCAAAATGGTGCATGTATTTTTTCTTCACATTCCTGGGATACGTTTTCTTCTTAGGCGGAGAATCACGATATATCATTGAAACCGGATTTGAAAGTATCGGTAACCTAATACAAAATTTCATCAGTTTATCTACAACCCTTGATCCTCTACGCAAATCATCTTTTCCACAGAATTGGACTCTATTTTATTGGGCTTATTGGATGGCATGGACTATTGGAACACCATTCTTTATCGGTATTATCAGCAAGGGGCGAACTATTAAAAATACAATACTCGGAGGATACGGATGGGCCTTGGCTGGAACTTTCACATCGTTTATAATCCTTGGGAACTATGGATTAGCTCAGCAAATGAAACATGGTCTTGATATAATAGGAATGATCGATGCTGGTGGAACATATTACGATGCAATTTTGAGTATTCTCAATACTTTACCATATCCTAATATAGCATTAATACTATTGGTTATTACAATGATCATGTTTTATGCGACGTCATTTGATACACTCACACTTATTGCATCTATATATTCATACAAACGAATTGGTGCTAATGAAGAGCCCCATAGAGCAATCCGTACTCTATGGGCAATCATCTTCATTCTTCTACCAATTGGACTCCTCTTTGCCGAAAATTCCATGTATGGCTTGCAATCAATATCTATCATTGCAGCATTTCCTATAGGATTTATTATTTGTATTATGATTTACTCATTCTTCAAAGACTCAAATAATTACATAAACCAATCTTAGATTTAAAGGAGCCAAGTATCATATAAATGATGGGTAACCTGCTGCTCTATCGGAGGAAGTTTCAGATAATCACCATAACAAGTTGTCAACACCTTATCGCTGTCATTTGGTGTAGTAAACAGTTCTCCCCCAAATTTCTTTTTCTGACCTTCACCAAACCACAAATTTTCAAAAGCCAGAAAACCAGAACTAATATAATCGACAGCAGAAAAAGAGTCATTACATTCACTTGATTGAAATAACATATCATACTCAGACATTATATCATAATAAGACCTTCCTGTAAAGCACTTAAATTTAAAAAAATAATGACGCAACAACCTATTAAAACGAGAAGCATGAATATCGGCAATAAAAGGATGAAAACCATTTAACTCTTTAAATAATGGAGCAGCTTTATGATGCAATTCTTTCAATGCTATATCAACAGGCTTATCAATATAATCTAAGGGGAAAATATCCAAAGAAAGTCCTATTTCGAAATTTGTCGGATATACAGATGGTCTACATATAGTATGTTTATTCACAAGTTTTGCCCATCCAAATAAGCATTTTTTTTCCTCTGAATAATGAACAAGCTGCCAATCTGAATTTTCAATATCATGTAATAAAGACAACAGTTTCATATAATCTTCTCGAGGCACCCATATATCAATATCATCATCCCATGGAATAAATCCTTGATGTCTAATAGCACCCAACAGCGTACCCCATGCCAAATAGTAACGTAAATTATGTTCCTCAAAAAACTCACGTAAATAGACCAAACCTTCAAAAGATAGGTTTTGAATCTCATTTAAATTCAACTTTCTCATATTTAACTTTCCTACAAATAATTACATTAACGACCGAATCTTAAGATATATCCCCGGGAAAAACCAAAAAGCAACTGAAACAAAAAACTGCTTAACACCATTATTAAACCACAAATTAGGCTCCCTTGCTTTCAAATCCGCAACAACACATTGCCATTTTTTATAAACACATGAATTGCGAGCAATGCACCATAATTCAAAAGAAAAAGTAATAAATAGATTATCATGCAATCGTTGAATAACCACAGCCGGCAAATTGGGCAAATTCTCTAATTTACGAATTTCAGAAATAACAACATTCAGGTGTAACGCTTTCTCCAAGTTCATAACAGAGGTAATTGAGTAGTGTCCCATCCTGTAGATATAAAGAGTCACATCGTATCTAATGCACTTATTGGCTTTCAAATAGCATTCTTGGGTAAAGGGAATATCCTCATAACAAATTTGAGGAATAAAACGAATATTATTATTTAATAAAAAAACGCGATTATATAATGTTCGCCATATAAAACATTCATCAGGTTTAAACTCATTTAAATACATTTCATATCCTGTCCTTATACAGACGGATTTTGTATCTGAAATCTTGAAAGAAGCAGATTCTATGTCCTCATCATTCTTCCTCAAGAAATTACAAACCACCATATCCGCAGCATTACAAATAGCCATATCCAGCACAGAATGCAAACTGTTGTTCATAACAACATCATCAGAGTCCACAAAAAAGACATATTCTCCCTTTGCTGCTTTAAGTCCATTATTCCGGGCTACAGAAAGGCCTTGGTTGCTTTGTTCTATGATTCTGAGATTATTATGAAAGGCAAGCAAATCCGAAATTATATCTATGCTACGATCTTGAGTGCCATCATTCACTACTATAACCTCAAAACTATCTTCTTCAAGCCCTTGATTAAAGATGCTCTCCAAACACTGCTTAATATATTTTTCTACATTATAGACAGGAACTATTATACTCAGTTTAAGCATACGAATTTACTTTCTATTAGTAATTACGACATATATTTATTGACATTGACATATAGATTCTCCCACAAACTCATAATCACAGGCAGTTTAAACTTTGCAGAAAATTGTCGTGCTTTAATTCCCATAGCTCTCCGTTCAAGATCATTATTAATTAACCATTCAATTTTGGAAGATAAGTCTTCCACATTACCATTCAAAGCTAATAAACCTGTTACACCATCACGTATAAGTTCTCTAGGTCCTATAGGGCAATCAAAAGAGATACAAGGAATACCGCAAGACATTGCTTCTACTAAAACTAATGAATATGCCTCATGTTCTGAGCAGAGCACCAACATTTCGCTACGTTTATACTCGTCATATATTGCTTTTGTCGGTTCGTGAATAACGACACGATTATCTAATGCCAAACGAGCAATCTGATCTAGTAAATTTTGTTTTTCATTCCCTTCACCAAAAATATCAACATGCCATTCCGGATACTTTTCAGCTATCATTGAAAAAGCATCTATTAACCTATCTATGCGTTTTTCTCGATTAAAACGTCCCACGAAAATAATACGACCTTTATCTTTAGGAATGTCGTCTATAACATCTGGATAAATCGTAACAGGATTGGGTATAACCTCGATATTAGAGAAATGGCGCCGCCAGTTATTCGCGTCAGCATTAGTTAATACGACAAGACGAGCGCATCGCTTAAGGTTCTTTAGAGTATACCAATAATATAATTGTGTCATCTTCTGTCTCATTTTTCCTCCAGAAGCTCCAATATTCCTCATCACATAGTCATAGGCATTATGAAATTCGGCGATGACAGGAATATTACCAGAAGCATCCAAAACGACATCAATAAGAGTTTGCCAGTCGGAAGCCATCACAACCACATCAGCTCGGAATGAGGTCACGATATTTCTAAGAGACCGTCTAAACTGAGATCGCAAACGAAAGAAATTCCACAATCTCATCATGGGAGAGTATTTTGACAAAGTAAAGAAACGACAGTTCAAATCCCGATACTCTATGGAAGTTTGCAATTCATATGGTACAGTATGCTGACCTTGTTCATAACTTACCAACATCAATTGATGCCCAGAATTAGCAAGATAGTTAGCCTTATCGATGATAACTCGCTCAGCACCACCAACTAAAGCAAACGACCTATGTATAATGAGAATACGCATATAATAAAAAACTACTTCTTAAACTTCCATGGCATCAAAAGTAATTCCAACTTTCGTACAATCTTCTGCCCAAATAGTTTCACAAAGAAAGCCCGACAACGATAGTAAGCTTTGGCTTTGGGGGAAAACCAGGAGTTTTGGTAATGATGAATAGCATAAGTATAAGGAGTTATCTCCACCTCACGAGAATCAAATATCTTTGGCGAGAAAAAAGCATCATTAAACTCGAGCACTTCTTTTTGCATATCCAAATCACGTATATTTAAACTATCTTCAAGCGACAGAACACGAATCGGTTTTATCTGTTCTATCTGTTGAATCATAATATCAGGTAGCGTCTGAATATTCAAACTTCCATCCTCATTTATAAAAGGTCTACCATTATAGTAATCCAAGCACTGCTTTATCCAATCACAGCCTTTTTCAGCTCCAATAATAGCTGCCTCTGGGGTTTGAGCTTTCTCTGCACCGATAAAATATGGAAGATCCAGAAGGTCATCAAAGTTTTTTAAAACTTCCACATCAGAATCCAAATAGATACCACCATAATGATATAATGCATAGAAACGTATATAGTCAGCTGCAAAAGCATACTTCTTTTTTTCGTATGCTTGCTTCACCCAAATTGATGATTCCAAATCAAAACGATTTGTATCCCAAAGAACCACTTCATAATCAGGCAAATGCTTTTCCCAACTTGCCAAACACTTTGCAATCTTAACAGGATATGGATCACCACTCAACCAACATAGATGTATTATTTTGGGTATCATAATCAATGAGTAATATTACATAACTATTTTATTGGCGCAAAGATAAAAAAAAAAATATAAACCACCAAACAATTACTGATAATTATTATTTAAGGGATTGAAATAAACGAATCCATTGTGGCATAATTATATTATCAATATAACGAGAAGAAGACTTTATGCCCTCCTCCCCCATCTTAACACGGAGATCGTGATTATCCATCAACAAGCACACTTTTTCTACAAACTGATTAATATTACGATTTTCAATAACAAATCCGTCAACACCTTCTTGAATAATATCATGAGGTCCATAAGGACAATCAAAAGCGATTACGGGCAAGCCACAACTCATTGCCTCAGGCAAAACCAATCCAAAAGGTTCGAATAAAGACGTTGATAATAGTAATGAGCTATTCTTATAAGCTACAAAAATATTATCAAGTGGTTTGTGAACACAAACGCCCCCAATAGATGATGCAAGTAGAGAAACCTCATGAAGCATATCACCATCACCATATATATCTAACACCCAATCCGGATGTGATTCTCTAATCTTTTCCCAAATAGAAATAGCATCTTGGGCACGTTTTTGATAATCGAAACGCCCAACAAAAATAGCTCTTTTAGTATTCTGATTAGAAACACACGATCTATGAGGATGTATAAAATTAGGAATAACAGCAACACAAGGATGAATATTTCGCCATTCTTTAGCATCACCCTCTGTCAAAGCAACAACTACATCAACTTTAGCCAGACACCGGAGGAACCTATAGCGGCAATACATATTGAGTGGGAAACACTTACCTCCATTGATTGTACGAATACAAATAGAATGAGACTCAACTATAAGCGGAATGTGCCCCTTAGCTTTTATTATAATATCCAAATGATCAGATGTTGTAGTAACAATTGCATCTGGATTAATACTTTTTATTCGGTTTTCCAGCATTCGTCTGTATTGAAGAATCATCTTTTTATATAAGACCAAACGTGTTAGAACATTATATTTATATCGTCTATAAAAACAAATATTCAAATCTTCATAATGAATATTTTCTGACAATTTAAAGGTTTGAGGATGAGTTCCCTGATCATAGGTCAAGAAAAAAACATCCATCCCATAGACATCAGATAGATAGTTCATCTTATCAACTAAGATCCTTTCAATCCCTCCCCATAGAGCAATTGATCTAAATATATATAATATCCTCATTACTTAACTGTAGGAACTAATTCGTTAAACAAGTCTACCCACTGTCCCATTATCTTATTTGCAGAATATTTTTGGGATGACAATATTGCAGCTTGACTCATCTCTTTACGTAAATCAATAGATTCTATCAATTGACACAGTTTATTTGCGAAACTATTTATATCTCTCTCAAGAATTAAAAAGCCATCAACCCCATCTGTAATAATATTAGCAGGACCTGAAGGACAATTAAAAGCCACAACAGGCAAACCACAACTCATTGCCTCAGGCATAACTAACCCAAATGGCTCATACAATGATGTTAAGACAAAAATCGAGCTATCGAGATACTTATCAAATATATTACAAACAGGCTTATGCACATGAATATTCATATGCAAACATTCACTGTCGGAATATGGTATAAGTCGCATATCTCCATCTCCATATAAATCAAGATGCCAATCTGGATTTCGGGCAAATACTAATTTCCATATTTTAAACAAATCAATTATTCCTTTTTGGTGAGTGTATCGACCAACAAATATAACATGCTTAGAGTCTAAACTACTATACCTCCCTGTATCATTAAGATGAACGATATTAGGTATAATCTTTGTCTTCAAAATACGAGACCATTCATGAGCATCATGTTCATTCAAAGTTACGACAATATCAAATTTACGAGATTTCTGATTAAGAACTCTCATATCCCATAAACTTCTTAACCATGTAGTCCATTTCTCTATATTATGAGGATCGTTATTATGAATATAACGCCTATCTATATGAGATTCTAGTATTTTAACAAATTCTACTTGACATGCATCTATCATAGATATTATATTACTATAGTAAGTTGTAGTAATAACAATATCAGGTTTAACATTTGCCATAAACACATTAAAACGTTCTCTAAGGATTTTAGTATACAAATACCATTTGTACGTTCTAACAATGCGATTATATTTGTATAGTGGATAAAAACGAACATCCAAATCTACATGTCTAACCTTAGATGACAAAGGATATGCTAAGGGATGAGAACCTTGTTCATATGTGAGCATTATAATCTCAAGATCTTTCTGATTGGCAAGATAATTCATCTTATCAATAAGAACACGTTCTGTTCCTGCAAAATGAGCAAACTGTGGATAAACATAAACAATTCTCATAATCAAGATTTAACTAAATTATCCTCACTATCTTCATAATGATCTTTTTTATAGAAGATACGAGAAAGGCCCCTCCCCTGTATCTTAACATGCAGAACAAAACTCTGCCATAACGACTGAGAGCCAATCGTTCCATAACCAGTTACTGGACGAGCATTACGATTATAAAGGAAGGCGATCCTGCCATAAGGTTTGAGTGACAACGCCAATGAGCCGTCCTCACCACGCCGGATATCTGTACGAATCTTTACCTGACGAGCATATTCAGCATTAAAGGCGAACACCATTCCGCGAACACAAAGTTCTGGACGCTTAAAATGCTGAACAAAAAGGAACAAATCACGAATCATCTCAAAAAGGAACAAACCCAAACGCGAATGATTTTCATCAGGAAAGAAACTCCAGAAAGAACTAACACAAGCCACATCAGGTCTCGCCAGTTTAGACATCATTAAGTCTATATAACGAGGAGGATAAAAAGTATCTGCGTCTATACAGAAATGATATTTGCCTTTAGCATTCACTAAGCCACATTGCCTTGCAAAACCAGGGCTCTGATTTGCCTCATTAAAATACGGCAGGCTCAAACGCTGATACATTTCTTCAGTTCTGTCCTTAGAGTTATTATTAACACCCAATATTTCAATGGGGTATTTGGTTTGAAGTTCACTTAAAGACCACAAACAGGCAGCCAATCTACGTTCTTCATTGTAAGCAATTACAACTACAGACACCAATGGTTCTTGACTCTGTTTCTGAGCAAGATTAGTTTTAATCTCATCCAAAACAGAATCAGGGATCTCGTCCATAGACTTCCCATATATTGACAGATATTTATCAAACCAGTTTGCCATAATCTATAGGTTTTGTGTGCGAAGTTACGAACTTTTCTTCAATTCTCCAAATTTCAGATTAACTTTTTATATTTTCCAAGACACCATATCGCAGCAACACACAGTTTTGCTGGAAGTTTACTTAACATATACAAGAGTACGTTTTTGATACGAGATTGCGAAAAAAAATAAATCTGACTCCATGTAGCGGGATGTTTCATCATCGATTTAATTTCAGCACATTGAAAGCATGGAGAAATATCTTTCCGACGTTTTAAAATATTACAAGCAATATAAAAATCGGTCATCACAATATTCACGCAACGATTAGGATAGTAAATCTTATTCACATATGAAGCAGAGGTGGATTTGAGATAATTAATAGCTTTTACATTTTGCATCACCTCATCCTTTGTTATACTATCACGGTATTGATAATGAGAAAGAGAGTCTTCTCTACATTTATAATAATATGTAATATCAGGCAACAGAATTGCACGAGAGATATAAGTTACAAGATTGAAAGTAAAAACGAAATCTTCCCAATAACTGACATTAATAAAACGATGGTTCTTATTACGAAGAAGTTCCGTTTTTAATAGACAATTGCATGCAGAGGCTTGAATTCCAGCATATTTTCGATAAGCAAAACAAGCAAATTCATCATTTTTCAACAATTGCAATGATGGATATTGGTAAACCGTTTTACATCCAGAAGCCTCAATCTTCAAGTATGAACCAAATACGACCTCTGCATTATAGCGACCAGCATTCTGCATTAATAGCTCTATGGCATTCTCTGTAATAGTATCATCAGAATCCATAAAATACAAATACTCACCAAGAGCCTCATCAATGATTTGATTTCTAGAAGCAGATACCCCTTGATTTGCCTGATGGCGTATTATATGAACATCACTCTCTCTACGATGATTATGAATGAGCTGATTCACCATATCAAATGTGCCATCACAACAGCCATCGTCAACCAACA
>JAEEGL011436213.1_pt1 | contig 12371 bp, 8 predicted proteins | sample 9134231 | NCBI WGS metagenome assembly JAEEGL01 (sample SAMN16246548, study PRJNA631951) | gut metagenome | biome: gut microbiome; feature: rumen; material: fiber-attached | host: Bos | place: Iran: Karaj | collected 2018-10 | reverse complement strand
TCTTTCTGGGACTGCGGTGAGTTCATCTCCAGCGCCTGGAAACTGGACGTTGGACACCCGCCCGGAGCACCTTTCTTCATGCTCATGGGCCATTTCTTCAGCCTTTTTGCACCCGATACGGCGCATGTGGCTATGTGTGTCAACGCCCTCTCGGCGCTCGCAAGTGCTTTTACTATCCTCTTCCTCTTCTGGACGATTACGGCGCTGGCGAAGAAACTGGTGCAACCGGATACGCTCTGGAAAGGCATCGCTCTGCTTGGTGCAGGCGCGGTGGGAGCACTTGCTTACACTTTCTCCGACACCTTCTGGTTCTCCGCGGTGGAAGGTGAAGTGTATGCTTCCTCATCGCTCTTTACGGCGGTCGTCTTCTGGCTTATTCTTAAATGGGATGAGCAGGCGGACGAAGAAGGTTCAGACCGGTGGCTGATAGCTATTGCTTACCTCATGGGACTCTCTATCGGTGTCCACTTGCTGAACCTCTTGACTATCCCTGCAATCGGATTAGTCTATTATTTCCGTCGCTATCAGTTCTCATGGAAGGGCTTGATCTATGCATTCCTGGCTTCGTGCTTGGTGCTGCTGGTTATCCTGTATGGTATTATTCCGGGATTCCCGACTCTCATCGGTTGGTTTGAGCTCCTCTTTGTGAATGTCTTCGGATGTCCGTTCAATACCGGTATGTGGATTTGTCTTGTGCTGACGGTGGCTTTCCTCACATGGGCGATCCTTTATACCAAGAAGCGTTCGGATGCAGAGGCTGAAAAAAGCCCACGCCAACTCTGGAGATGGCTCAACACCGGTGTCGTCATGCTTACGGTTATTCTGATCGGCTATAGCTCGTATGCTGTGCTGGTCATCCGTTCTGCTGCGGATACGCCGATGGACCAGAACTCGCCGGATAATGTCTTCTCGCTCAAGTATTACTTGAACCGTGAGCAGTACGGCGATCGGCCGCTCTTCTACGGACAGACATACAATGCGCCCGTGGAACTCCGCGTCGAAGGAAACATGTGCGTGCCGGAGGAGAAAAAAGGCCATGCTCAGTATGCGCCGGCTCCTAAAGTGGAGGGAGAAAAGGACCACTATGTCATCACCGGATACAAGACGGATTATAAGTATATGAAGCAATTCTGCATGCTCTTCCCGCGCATGTATTCCTCACAGGGAAGCCATGTGCAGGCATACAAAGAGTGGGCGGATGTCAAAGGTAAACGGGTTCGCTATGACTACTGCGGACAGCAGAAAACGGACTATTGTCCGACTTTCGGTGAGAACCTGAAGTTCTTCTTCCGCTACCAGGTTAACTTCATGTACTGGCGCTATTTCATGTGGAATTTCGCAGGACGCCAGAATGACCTCCAGTCTTACGGTGAAATCACCAAAGGAAACTGGATCTCCGGTATTCCGTTTATCGACAATGCTATGCTGGGCGACCAGTCGCTTTTGCCTACGGAGTTAAAGGAGAACAAGGGACACAACGTCTATTATTTCCTGCCGCTGATTTTGGGTCTTATAGGCCTGGTTTGGCAATGCTCAAAACGTGACAAGGAAGGGAATGCGGAAGGATGGAAAAACTTCACCCTTACGTTCTTGCTCTTCTTCTTGACCGGTCTGGCAATTGTCCTGTACCTCAACCAGACGCCGTATCAGCCGCGTGAACGGGACTATGCGTATGCCGGTTCGTTCTATGCTTTCTGTATCTGGATCGGTCTCGGCGTGCTCGCACTCATCGATTGGATCAACAGCGCGCTGAAGAGCGAAAGCGGCAAAGCCGTTGTGGCTGTATGCGCAAGCATCCTCTGTCTCCTTGTTCCCGCGCAGATGGCTTCGCAGAACTGGGATGACCATGACCGCTCGCAGAGATATTCCTGCCGCGATTTCGGTGCTAACTATCTCAAGTCATGCGAGGACAACGCTATCCTCTTCTCCAATGGCGATAACGATACCTTCCCGCTCTGGTATAACCAGGAAGTGGAAGGAGAAGGAACGGACAAACGTGTCTGCAACCTCTCGTATCTCCAGACAGACTGGTATATCTCCCAGATGAAGCGTCCGTACTATGAGTCCGAAGCGCTCCCGATCTCTTGGGAATACAAGGATTTCATGCCGGGTAAGAATGAGATAGCGCGTGTGGACAACCGTCTCGGACAGCCGATTTCGGTTGAGAAAGCGTTCAATTTCCTGCGCTCGGAGGATCCGCGTACCAAGACACGAGAAGGAGACAACTACATTCCTTCGGACCAGCTCTATGTGGAGACTCCGTCTGGAGAGCAGATCTTCTTGCAGAAGAAGCGGATGTACACCCGCTCGCAGATGATGATCATGGAGATGCTTTCTACTAACAAATGGCAGCGTCCGATGTATTTCTGCGCAACGGTCGGAAACGACTATTATCTGGGGCTTGAGCCATGGATGGAACTCACAGGACTTGCATACCGCATTACGCCTACTCGCAGCCGGGACGGACAGCCCCGTGTCAATTCGGAAGTGATGTACGAGAATATGCTGCACAAGTTCAAATACGGCAATATGAATATCCCCGGTATTTATATTGACGAGAACCTCATGCGCATGTGCCGTACGCACCGGATGATGTTTACACAGCTTGCAGAACAGCTCCTGCGGGAAAACCAACGCGAAAAGGCGCTCGAAGTGCTTGATTTTGCGGAGGAGCAGCTGCCGGGATATAATGTGCCGTATGATTATACTTCCGCTTCCATGGCATCGATGTATTTCATGCTCGGAGAAACGGACAAGGCGCTGGCTATCATGGATCATGTGGCTAACACATGTGTGGAATACCTCCGTTTTGCTGCATCGCTTGATCGCGCGCAGAGACGGGTTATGGAATCGACCACTAACCGTGAGGCGGCTATACTCTCCTACGTCCTCCAGACATGTGAGCGCTATAAACAAACTGAGTTTGTAGATAAATATTATCAAGATTACGTAACATATGTTAACGATTAATAAAATTCCTGTCTTGCTGCTTACCGGCTATCTCGGTAGCGGCAAGACAACACTTTTGAACCGCATTCTGACGAATAATAAAGGTATTCGTTTTGCGGTTATTGTCAATGATATCGGGGAAGTGAATATTGACGCTTCCTTGATTCAGCAGGGCGGAGTAGTGAGCCAGAAAGACGATTCGCTGGTAGCCCTTCAGAACGGATGTATCTGCTGTACGTTGCAGACAGACCTTATTAACCAACTTCACGAACTCGCGGCGCAAAAAGCATATGATTATATCGTCATAGAAGCTTCGGGTATTTGTGAACCGGCTCCTATTGCGCAGACGCTCTGTTCTTATGCACAGATGGTGCCGCAGTTTGCCAAAGACGGTCTGCCGACACTCGATTGTATCTGTTCCGTTGTGGATGCTCTGCGTCTCCGTGACGAGTTTGGAAATGGCGATAAACTGCGCTATGTGACAAAAGAAGAAGACCTCGCTGCGCTGGTAACGGAGCAGATTGAGTTCTGCAACATCATTCTGTTAAATAAGGCTTCCGAAGTTAGCGAAGACGAGTTGGCGCATGTTATAGCAATTATTCGCGCCATACAACCGCACGCGGAGATTATTGAAACGAACTACTGCGATGTGCCGTTTGAGAAGATCCTCAATACCGGTCTTTTTGACTTCGACAAAGTCGCTACTTCCGCTACGTGGATTCAGGAAATAGAAGACGCTCGCCATCACCATGACGACGACGATGATGACGATGACCACGATCACGAAGAACATGAACATGAGCATGAGCACGAGCATGAGCATGAACATGACGAGCATGAGCATCACCATCATCACCACCATGATCATGAGCACGGGGAGCATGACCACCTCGCGGAATATGACATTGAGACCTTTGTATATTTCGCGCGCAAGCCTTTCGATCTCGGGATGTTTGATGAGTTCGTTTCTGCACATTGGCCACAAAACGTCATTCGTTGCAAAGGCATGTGTTATTTTGCAGAAGAGTACGATATGTGCTATCTCTTTGAGCAGGCGGGACGCCAGTTCAACCTCCGTAAAGCCGGAGAATGGTTTGCTACCATGCCAAAAGAGGAATTGATGCAACTCATGGCGGATGATCCGCAGCTCCGTAAAGACTGGGATGACCAATACGGTGATAGAATGCAGAAACTGGTCTTCATCGGACAGCATCTGGATAAAAAAGCCATTACGGACGCATTGGATAACTGTTTGCAATGAAAAGAATCATCAATCCATGGACCGTTATGCCGGAATATAATTGTTTCGGCTGTTGTCCCGACAACCCGATAGGTACACGGATGCGTTTCTTCGAAGACGGAGAGGACATCATTTCTATCTGGCGTCCAACGCAGAACCACCAGTCATGGATCAACACGCTCCATGGAGGGGTACAGGCTGTTTTGTTGGACGAAGTATGTGGTTGGGTCGTCTTCCATAAACTGAAAACAGCCGGCGTGACGGCTAAGATGGAGATGCGCTATCACAAACCCGTTTCTACCTTGCAGGACTATATCAAACTGCGCGGATTTCTCAAAGAGATGCGCCGGAATATAGCGATCGTGCAAGGGGAAATCTATTCGGCGGAAGGGGAACTCCTTTGCGAGTGTACCTGTACCTATTTTACTTTCCCGCAAGAGAAAGCGAAAGCCGAAATGGGATACCTTCCGTCGGAAACGGAAGAACGCGATTATACATGGGAAGAAGCTCTAACGCTCTAACGGCTTAACAACTTAACGGCCTAACGCTTTAACGCACTTTGCGGATAATCGTGAGTCCGTCTCGTAAAGGGAGGATGACCTGCTCAAAGCGGTCGTCCTCTTTTATTTTCTCGTTGAATGCTCTCAGACCCAGAGTCTGTTTGTCTTTGTCGTAGGCGGGATCGATAATATGTCCGTCCCAAAGTGTATTGTCTGCCAGAATAAATCCGCCTATCGGCACTAAAGGATAAACGGCATCTATATATGCGCAGTATTCCCGCTTGTCGGCGTCAATGAATACCAGATCATACATCCGGCTGCTGATATCTGACATCTGACGGCTAATCACCTCTGCCGCATCTCCGATGATTAACCGGATCCGTCCGCCTAAAGGAGAACGCTCCAGATTGCGCCGGATGGTTTCTTCCAGTTCGTCGTTATGCTCGATGGTGGTCAGTTCGCCGCCTTCTGCGAGACCTTCTGCCAGACAGAGGGCAGAGTAGCCGGTGAATGTACCTAACTCCAGAATATGCTTGGGCCGGATCATGTGACTGATCATACTCAACACGCGCCCCTGCACGTGCCCGCTCAGCATGTGCGGGTTTAAGATATGAACGTACGTGTCGCGTGTGATGGATTCCAGAACTTCGTTTTCCGGAGTCGAATGGACGGAAATATACTCTTCAAGTGTCATTTTGTTACTAAATTTGCTGCAAAAGTACAAAAAAATTTGCACATGTCCAAAAAAAACACTAACTTTGCAGCAAAAATCAAATTATTGGGCCTTAAAGGCTAAGAAATTTTTATTTTATACCAAATAATGGAAAAGATTGACGAATTAGATCGTAAAATTCTCAAGATTATTACTCAGAGTGCACGCATCCCCTTCAAAGATGTGGCGGAGCAATGCGGCGTGAGCCGCGCAGCGGTGCATCAGCGTGTCCAGAAAATGTTTGATAACGGAGTGATTACAGGCTCCAGTTATCATGTGCAACCCAAGTCCTTGGGCTACCAACTTTGCGTCTATATCGGTATTACGATGGAGAAAGCCTCGATGTACAACCAGGTCATTACTGCGTTGCAGCAGATACCGGAGGTGGTTGAGGCGCAATACACCTTAGGCGCGTTCGGTATCCTGATTAAGGTCTTTGCGCATGATAACGAGCACCTCCTCTCGCTCCTGAATACTAAGATTCAGGCTATTCCGGGCGTAGCGGATACAACTACATTGACGGCTCTCTCGCAGCCGATCTATCGTCAATTACCGATTGAGATTTAATATGGAAAGAGTTATTAGTGGCATACGCCCGACGGGCAATTTGCACCTCGGTAACTATTTCGGGGCGGTGAAGAGTTTCGTGAAGATGCAGGATGAATACGACTGCATGTTCTTTATTGCGGACTGGCATTCGCTTACGACACACCCGACGCCGGAGAATATACGCAATTCTGTTAAAACGATCCTCAGCGAGTATCTCGCTTGCGGCATTGATCCGGAGAAAGCGCCTATCTATGTGCAGTCGGATGTCAAACAAGTTCTCGAACTGTATCTCTATCTTAATATGAACGCTTATCTGGGCGAACTGGAGCGTGTCACTTCTTTTAAGGAGAAAGTGCGCAAACAGCCGGATAATGTGAATGCAGGATTGCTGACCTATCCTTGTCTTATGGCGGCGGATATACTTATGCACAAGGCGGACAAAGTGCCGGTCGGTAAGGACCAGGAGCAGAATATGGAGATGGCGCGTCTCTTTGCTCGTAGATTCAATAGAATCTATGGGGTGGAGTATTTCAAGGAACCGGCTTCGTTCCATTTTGCAGACAAGGCGGTTAAAGTGCCGGGACTGGACGGTACAGGTAAAATGGGTAAATCCGAGGGCAACTGTCTTTACCTCTGTGACGATGAGAAAACGGTCACCAAGAAGATTATGCGCGCTGTAACGGACCAGGGACCGACCCAACTCAACCAGGAGAAGCCGGAAGTCATCCAAAACCTCTTTACCCTCTGCGAACTGCTCTGCGGACCTGAGGCAACGGAGTATTACAACGACCTCTATAACAGGATGGAGATCCGCTACGGAGATATGAAGAAACAGATGGCGGCGGATGCTAACAAACTCCTTGCGCCTATACGGGAGAAGATTATTGCCTATTCCTCGGACGATGCCTTGTTGGAGCGTATCATGCGCCAGGGGGCGGAAGCTGCTTCTGCACGTGCGGAGAAAACGATAGAAGAAGTACGGGAAATCATCGGTTTTAGAAAAATCTGAATTTGGAATATCATATTGTCGGGATGTCGAAATATCGGTTCATAGTATTCTTGGGGGCTGTTATCCTCACCGCCTGTGCTTCGCAGGCGCCGTTGGATGATGCTTACCACTGGATGGATAAAGCGGAACAGATGGCTGCAGCTGCAGCGCAGACTGCTCAACAATCTGCTACTTCTACTAGTTCCTCTAGTTCTACTAGTTCTTCTAGTTCTACTAGTTCTGCTACTCCGACCGCACCCTCTCTTGAATATACCAACGTCCAGGATACTACCATTACTGTCCGAATCAAACGATGAGAAATCTCCGATACATATTAACCTTGGTACTTGGTACTTTGTCCCTTTGTACTTGGTCGCAGGATTACAGCCGTCTTTCCGAGCGCACTATTCTTGGTACGGCGCGTTATGTGGGTATGGGAGGCGCGATGTCTGCTATCGGAGGAGACCCTTCTTCCGTCCAGGATAACCCTGCCGGACTGGGGCTGTACCGCCGTGCGGAGATCTTGGTTACGTCAAGTGTCGCGATTGATAGAATGCGCCAGACGGGAACAGGCAATTATGGTGCGCGGACGTACTTTTTCATGCCGCAGGTGTCGGGCGTGATCAGTCTGCCTACGCCTAATATTATTGGAAAAGGCATCCAGTTCCATAATGTCATGTTTTCCTACAACCGCCTTCATTCCTTCAATCGTAATTACGAGGCGAGTGCGTACAACAGCCCCTCTTTGGGTAGTCTGCTCGCAGACAGAGGAGTCTCGATGGGAATACCGTTTGGTACGAATGCAACGAATGCTGGAAACCATTTGAGTCTTACCGAAACAGGCTATGTGGACCAGTATTCCTTCCATTGGGCGTTCAATTGTATTGATCAGGTGTATGTGGGATTTGGATTGCAGGTGCAGTCCTACCTCTGGTCTTCCAGAGCGGTCTATACCGAGGATTTCAACGAGAAGAATGCGGAAGGAAAGAACTATTATAATGAGAACAAATCTTCTCTCGTTTATTCCGGGGCAGGGTGCAATTTTACGGCAGGTGTAATATATCGTCCTCTGCGCTGGCTCCGTCTGGGTGTGGGACTGCAGACACCTTCTGTAGGAACTGTCAGGATGTCCTCTTCCGGCACTTTTGCTGCGCAGACGGACTCGTTGCGCTATTCTTATGCACCGGATCAGGGCGGACCGGACAGTCATTTCCATCAACCCCTCCGCCTTTCTACTTCGGTGGCATTCCAGGTAGGAGCATACGCGCTCATGGCGCTGCAATATAACTATTCGTACGCCAGAGAGCGGGAGAGTATTCATTCGCTCCGTGCAGGAGTGGAGGTTATTCCGGTTATGGGAATGTATATCAATGCCGGATATGCTTGCGAGAGCAGTTTCAGCAAGGAAGATAGAAAAGTTCCGATGGATTCGTCTTTCGATCGTCAGGACACTTACTATCAGTTACCCGCGCTGTCGCAATATGCTTCGCTGGCGGTCGGCTATAGAGGTAAGCATATGATTTGTCAGTTGGCTTATCAGTTCAACTGGCAAAAACCGCGTCTCTTTGCGCATGAAAATGCAGCAATGTATAATGATTTAAGAACCGATACCCACCGAATAGTCTTTTCTATCGGCTGGCATCAAAACTAAAAAACAAATTACGAATAACCCCACTACTCCCCTCGGGATGTAAAACGCAGTTTTGCAGACCGAAGAGCGGAGGCACAAGTTGCCCGTTTATTTAGCGGAGCGGTATAAACCATAGCACACTTGTTGCCGAACGCGAGCGAGCGAGCGTTCGTATAACAAAATAGGAACCGGAAAACTCAACAAAAATTAATGTAACCGAGTGCAAATGCTTCACTGATGGCGTGCCGGTACTCTACGCCGTGACCCGACTGGGGCAGTTTACATTCCTGCCCACGGTAGCGATGAGGTGGCCGGATTACAAAGGAAAAAGCAGGCCTCAAATCCTATTCTCTGGAAGTTTTCTCGAGTAAAAAAAGTTATACGGACGCTTTTTTTGTGCCCTTTTGACTAAAAATATTTCTTTTCCTTGCATATTCCAAAAATTCTTTGTACCTTTGCAGCCGCAAAGGTTTGAACTATCATGCACTTGTGGCTGAGAATACCTCAAGCCGTCGCTTGCCGACGTAAAACAGCAAACATCCCTCACGATGTAAAAAGGAGGACATATTGAAATATTAAACAGCGTTTATTGCGCTTTGTTCTTGGCAACACTGAATCCGCTAAATTCAAGTAAACTAAAGTCAAGGCACTGCAACAATGAATGTCTGTCGGTGTATGTATATACATACGACCTTTCGGGGCGTATTGTATCTATACACTGCGGGCTTCGTGTTGCTATCCTACTTTAGATGGCTTTTAGCGGAGCCAAGTGTTGCGGGATAGAAACAAGTTGTCCCGCTTTTTTGTTGCCATAACTCAGCTATAACGCCTAACACAGATAAGTTATGGCAGGAAACACAAGCCTACAGCAACAGAAAGCTGCTAAAGAGTTTGCCTCCCACTGGCAAGGCAAAGGTTATGAAAAAGGCGAGAGCCAGATTTTCTGGACCACGCTTCTTAATCAGGTCTTCGGTATTGAGCATCCGGAGACGTTTATTATCTACGAGCAGCAGGTCAAACTGGACCATACCTCTTTTATTGATGGTTTCATTCCCTCTACTAAAGTAATGATTGAGCAGAAATCGCTTGGTAAGAACCTTGCGGAGGGCATTAAACAATCCGACGGCTCAGTCCTCAATCCCTTCCAACAAGCCAAGCGCTATGCTGCCGAGCTGCCATACAGCCAGCGCCCAAGATGGATTGTTACCTGCAATTTCGCGGAGTTCTGGGTCTATGACATGGAGCAGCCGAATGGTGAACCGCAAAAGATTCTTCTCAAAGACCTTGAAAAAGAATACTACCGTCTCCAGTTCCTTGTCGATGCCGGTAATGAGCACTTGAAACGGGAGATGGAGGTTTCCGTAAAAGCAGGTCTGTTGGTCGGTAGGATTCATGATAAGTTATTAGAGCAATATATAGAGAAAGACACACCGCAAACACTGCATAGCCTCAATGTGTTGTGTGTGCGTCTGGTGTTCTGTTTGTATGCGGAAGATGCAAGGTTGTTTGGTTCTAAAACGGCTTTCCATGATTACTTAGCGCACTATGAAGCGAGAGATATTCGCCGTGCACTGCTCGATTTGTTCGATGTGCTTGATACACCGGAGAACGAACGCGACCCGTATATGGACGACCAACTCAAAATGTTCCCATACGTCAATGGAGGGCTGTTTAGTCATGATTCTTCGCTCGTAGTGCCGCATTTTACGGATGAACTAAAGGAATTGATACTCTCCAAAGCATCTGCGGATTTCGACTGGTCCGAGATTTCGCCTACTATCTTCGGCGCAGTCTTCGAATCGACCCTCAACCCCGAAACACGGCGCAGCGGAGGTATGCACTATACCTCTATTGAGAATATCCACAAGGTCATTGACCCGCTTTTTCTCGACGACCTCAAAGCAGAGTTTGAGACCATTAAGCAGTCTCTCCCTACGCCCAAGCAAGATTTCAAGAAACGCAAGGTGTATGACTTGCCCACAACGGCTAAACAGAAACTTCTGGCATTTCAGGACAAGCTGGCTTCGCTCACATTCTTTGACCCTGCTTGCGGTTCCGGTAACTTTCTCACAGAGAGTTTTATCTCTCTTCGCCGCCTTGAAAATGAGGTTATTTCCGTGCTCTATTTGGGGCAGTCCGTCATTGGAGATTTTGAGAACCCGATTAAAGTAAACATCCACCAGTTCTATGGTATCGAGATTAACGACTTTGCGGTCTCTGTAGCCACTACAGCCCTTTGGATCGCAGAGCAACAGATGTTGCAAGAAACAGCGAAGATAGCTTCCTTTAATATCAATGCCCTTCCCCTCAAAGCATACCATAATATCCACGAAGGAAACGCCCTCCGCATCGACTGGGCAGAAGTTATCGCGCCGGAGAAGTTGAACTACATTATGGGCAATCCGCCGTTTGTTGGGCAAAAATTACAAAGTGGTGAGCAAAAAGAAGATTTAGCTTTCGTTTTCGGTGAGAAACATAAAGGATTAAAAATGTTGGATTATGTAGCCGGATGGTATGTAAAGTCTACAGATATGATGCAATGTAATCAAAACATCCATGCAGCTTTGGTATCAACTAATTCTATATGTCAGGGAGAATCTATTCAAGATTTATGGGATTCTTTATTTAATAGAGGTATTCAGATTAATTTTGCATATCGCACTTTCCGTTGGGATAGCGAAGCAGATATCAAGGCGCACGTGCATTGTGTAATTGTTGGTTTCACAATGTCCCGAGATATTAAAACAAAAACTATTTTCTTGCTTGACAATCACCCTATCTCGGCTACAAATATTAATGGTTATTTAATAGATGCTCCAAGTGTAACTGTCACCAGAAACGGAAAACAAATCTGTGGAGCACCTGATATGACAAAAGGAGCTCAGTTGATTGATGGCGGCGGCTTTATGTTGAATACCGAGGAAGAAAAAGATGAGTTTATACGAAAATATCCAGAAGCTGCTCCTTATATATATCGTTACTATAATGCGCAGGATTTTTTGAACAACGCTCCTGCAAAGTATTGTCTGTATCTAAAACATTGCTCGCCGCAATTGATGAAAAATTGCAGAGGAATATACGAAAAGATACAAGCTGTATACGATTATCGTGCAAATAGCAGTGCTAAAACAACTCAAGTGCTGAAAGATACTCCATCACAATTTTTCCAATCGCAAGTCCCTGAAAATCAGAGTATAGTAATCCCTGTTGTTTCTTCAGAAAGGCGAAGATATATACCAATGTGTTTTATGCCGACAGGAAATGTATATACAAACGCGCTTTTTTATGTTGACAATGCGGATTTGTACCTGTTTGGACTATTGACTTCTAATGTACACATGGCATGGATGCGAGTGGTTTGTGGACGACTAAAATCCGACTATCGATATTCAAATGATATTGTGTATAATAATTTTCCAATGCCTACACCGACAGACGAACAGAAAGCGCGAATTGAGCAAACTGCCCAAGCTATTTTGGATGCGCGTGCCAAATATCCTGATTGTTCCCTCGCTGACCTTTACGACGAAGTGACCATGCCACCGGAGTTGCGCAAGGCGCACCAAGAGAATGACCGCGCAGTTATGGCTGCTTATGGGTTCTCTACCAAAATGACCGAAAGCGAGTGCGTGGCTGAACTATTCAAAATGTATCAGGAGTTGATTAAGTAGAATAGAATCAGAGAAGTTTTCAATCTCAGAGTCATCTTATAGTACTCATTAGTTCCTCATTGGTTCCGCTTTACTCCCGTAATAGTCCCTGTCCGCTAGTGTCTCGTTAGTGTCTCGCCAGTCTGATTTCGA
>JAEEGL010728991.1_pt1 | contig 12371 bp, 13 predicted proteins | sample 9134231 | NCBI WGS metagenome assembly JAEEGL01 (sample SAMN16246548, study PRJNA631951) | gut metagenome | biome: gut microbiome; feature: rumen; material: fiber-attached | host: Bos | place: Iran: Karaj | collected 2018-10 | reverse complement strand
TAAAGGGCAGATTAATGGCTGAGGTGATATTGAAGGCAAATTCGTAAAGTGGGGTGATAAGACTAAAAAGTTGAGTAAGTGCTGGACTGATGACAATGGCGAGTAATGCATTCCAAATAAAAAAACGTATAATTGAATGCTTAGTAACGATGCGTTCTTTCCGAGTGATTTTCGAATGAGCGATATAGGCTACAATAGTGGTGATGACGGTAGCAATTAGGGAAGAAAGCCAGAGTAAATCATTATTTTGGATAATGAGGTTAGATAAAATTGCAAAAAGTACATAATTAAAAACGGTGACACAGATACCTATGATTAGATAGCGTGCAGCGTGTCTGGAGGTTTTAACGTCTTCAGTTCTCGTGGATTCTTTAGTGCTGGGTTCCTCGCTACTCATGGTTTGATTATACCATAGGCTGGACTTTTTCTGGATTTTGGGTTATAATATATGCGTTTATAAGAGAGATTTTAGATGAGCGAAGATGAAAAAATACAGAAGATTGAGGGGGAAATTTTTGGAAACGATAATGTAATAAAAATCCGTGGAGCGAGACAAAATAATCTAAAAGATATAGACGTAGATATTCCACGAGATAAATTGGTGATTATTACTGGGCTTTCTGGGTCTGGTAAATCTTCGCTTGCGTTCGATACGATTTATGCGGAAGGGCAGCGGAGATATGTAGAATCGCTGTCTTCATATGCGCGGATGTTTCTTGGGGTTATGGATAAACCGGATGTAGATTCCATTACTGGACTTTCGCCGGCGATATCTATTGACCAAAAATCTACTTCCAGGAATCCGCGTTCCACAGTGGCAACGGTAACTGAAGTGTACGATTATCTTAGACTTCTTTTTGCGCGGGTGGGGGTACCTCATTGTCCGATTTGTCATAAACCGGTATCGCGGCGTTCGGTAGAAGATATTGTGAATGAAGTGATGAAATTGTCACTAGGGTCTAAATTGATGTTACTGGCGCCAATTGTGAGTGCGAAAAAAGGTGAATTTTTGCATATACCGGAACAATATTCAGCAAAAGGGTTTTCTCGGGTAAGAGTGGATGGAATAATTTATGCACTAGATGAGTTCCCAGAACTTAACAAAAATGAACGACACGATATAGAAATAGTAGTAGATAGATTTGTGTTAAATCCAGAATTAAAAACGAGAATTAGTAGTTCTATAGAACAGGCATTGGAGATGGGGCAGGGCATTATTCAACTTTTGAAGATAAATGATCGGACGACTGCGGTAGGAGAAAATAAGATTACGGCTGAAAATACAGAAATACTGACTTATTCACAACGCTATGCTTGTCCGGATCACCCAGATGAATTGATTCCGGAACTTACGCCACGGCTATTTAGCTTTAATGCGCCGGATGGGGCGTGCCCGACTTGTACGGGACTAGGGTCTAGAATGGAGATAGACCCGGGATTAGTATTTAATAATAATCTTACGATTGCGGAAGGCGGGATTCGGCCATTTAATAGAGTGGGACAAGATTCGTGGTGGTTGAAACGGCTAATGGCGGTGGGTGTGAAGCACAATTTTAATGTATATACGCCGATAGGAGAATTATCTGAAGAAGTACGGCAATTGATTTTGTATGGTACGGGAGATGAGAAATACGAGATGAAGGTGTCGGGAAGCGGGCGGTTTGCGGATGGTACGGTGTACCAGACGACTTATGAAGGAGTAATTCCGACATTGGAAAGAAGATATAACGATCCGAAGATTTCGGAATTTATGAAGCATGATATTGAAAGATTTATGCGGGTGAGAGAGTGTCAAACTTGCCATGGGGCGCGGTTGAAACCGGCAGTGTTAGCGGTAACGATTCATGATTTAAATATTGTGGATATGTGTAATTTGGATGTGGATGCGACTTTAGAAGTGCTAAATCAAGATTTGGGTTTTAGTGAGGATGAAGAGTTGATCGCGAAGCCTATTTTGAAGGAAATTCGTGAGCGAGTAAAATTTATGCAAGATGTGGGATTGGGGTACTTGGAACTGGGGCGAGCAGCAAATACTCTATCTGGCGGTGAAGCGCAAAGAATTAGGTTAGCGACGCAGATTGGATCTGGGCTGCAGGGTGTGCTGTATGTGTTGGATGAGCCATCGATTGGCCTACATCAGAGAGATAATGATAAATTGATTGCAACTCTAAAACATTTACGAGATTTGAAAAATACAGTATTAGTAGTAGAACATGATGAAGATACTATGCTTTCGTCTGATTATATCATAGATATTGGGCCGGGGGCTGGTGCTAAGGGCGGACTTCTGGTGGCGGCAGGAACGCCAGAAGAAGTAATGGCAAACCCGGATTCGATTACGGGAAAATATTTATCTGGCGAAATGACGATTGCAACGCCGAAAAAGCGAAGAAAAGCGAAAAGGGGCAAAGAACTAGTGGTGGTGGGAGCTAGGGAAAATAATCTTAAAAACATAGATGTGCATTTTCCGCTAGGGGTGATGACGGTGGTATCCGGCGTGTCAGGTTCTGGTAAATCTACTTTGGTGAATTCGATTTTGGCAAATGAGCTGGCGGCGAGGCTAAATCGGGCACAAACTGTTTCGGGGACTCATGAGCGGATTGAGGGGATTGAAAACTTGAATAAAGTGATAGTGATAGATCAGAGCCCGATTGGGCGGACGCCGAGGTCGAACCCAGCAACTTATACTGGAGTGTTTACGGCGATACGCGAACTATTTGCGGCGCAGCCAGAGGCGGAAGTGCGAGGGTATAAGGCTGGTAGGTTTAGCTTTAACGTAAAAGGTGGACGATGTGAAAATTGTCAGGGTGATGGGGTGAACAAAATTGAAATGCACTTTTTGCCGGATGTATATGTAACGTGTCCGAAGTGCCATGGTAGACGGTATAATGCGGAGGCTTTGGAAATTAAATATAAAGGTAAAGATATTTCGCAAGTGCTAGACATGACGATAGACGAAGCAGTGGAGTTTTTCGCAAATATTCCATCTATTGCTACAAAGTTGCGCACTATCCAAGAGGTGGGGCTAGGTTATATAAGATTAGGTCAACCGGCTACGACTTTTTCGGGGGGCGAGGCGCAACGGATTAAGTTGGCTACAGAATTAGCACGGCGATCTACTGGTAAAACTTTGTATATTCTAGATGAGCCGACCACGGGGTTACATACGGATGACGTGAAGCGGTTGCTTGCGATTTTAAATAAGTTGGTGGATGGCGGAAATTCAATGATTATTATTGAACATAATTTGCATGTGATAAAGAGCGCAGATTGGGTGATAGATATGGGGCCAGAGGGGGGACTAAAGGGCGGTATGGTATGCGCAGAGGGCACGCCGGAAGATTTGGCGAAGAAAGCTAATACGCCTACTGGTGAATATTTAAAAAAGATATTGTAGATTGGTATGGCGTGGAAAAATGATCAGGTTTCCGTAGAAGAGACGAAGAAGATTTTGGAGGTCGCTAGAGATAGTCTAGAGGTTGAGGGCGATTTTGTGGAGTTGGGGTGTTATAAGGGTGACACGTCACTGCTTTTAGCGGAGGTTTTGCGGGATTTTAATACTAAACCTGTGGAAAAGACTGTGGAAAACTTTGTGAAAAAGTTGTGGATTTATGATTCTTTTGAGGGGTTACCGGAAAAGAGCACGGCGGACGATTCGGTATTGGGGCGGGACTTTAAAGGTGGAGAATTATTAGTAACAAAAAGAGAAGTTAAAGAGAGATTTTTGCGAGCAGGGTTATCAGTGCCGATTATTAAGAAGGCTTGGTTTAAGAATCTGGATGGAGCGGATTTTCCGAATAAGATTGCTTTTGCGTTCTTGGACGGGGATTTTTATGAATCTATTAAAGATTCTTTGAAGTTGATTGAAAATAGAATGGTACAAGAAGGAGTGATCTTGGTGCATGATTATAGTAATCCAGCCTTGCCAGGGGTAATGAAGGCGGTAGACGAGTGGTTGAAGAATAAAAATTACAAATCGGAACAATACGAGAGTTTAATAATAATATATCGGTAGTATAATAAAAGTTATGAGTACTCGGCTGACGAAAAAGAAGCTGGAGGATGCTCGTTTCCGAAAAAACGAAGAGGCCATACTAAAGGCCTTTTTTGATTGTGGGCAGGATAGGCTAAGTGTAACGGAGTTGGCGAGAAGGGCCGATGTGGATAAGGCAACCTTCTATCGGCATCATAAGACGATAGCTCAAATTTTGGTAGATTACGAAGAATATATTTTACTGGAATACGAAGGATTTATTTGTGGGGTATTGGATAAGGATAATGTGTCTGCAAGAGTGACATATTATAGAATGTTGATTTTTATTCTAAAAAATCAAAAAATTTTTGCGATTCTCTTAGAAAGACAGAGGACAGCGGCAGTTATGAAGATGATTGGAAGCTTAGTGCCAAAAGTGGTAGATGAATATAGATTGTATGGTGATTTGGAGAGGGTATTTAGGGTGTATGTAGGTGAAATTGTGGGATTGATCGAAGAATGGATTGAAAGAGGTTTTAGGGAAGATGAGATGATGGAACTACTTGATAATATAATGTATTTAACTAAGACGATAAGATTGAGGTTATTACCACTCATAAATTAGCACTCGGGGATTGTAAGTGCTAATTTTTGTGCTATAATAGGGGTAGAAAAGGAGAAAAATATGGCATTAAAACCGTTGAAAGACAGAGTAGTGGCAAAAGTGGAAAAGCCATTAGAAAAAACAAAATCTGGAATATTATTAGGTGAAGCGAAGGAAAAACCGGCTTACGCGGTAGTAGAGTCGGTGGGACCAGAAGTAAAAACTGTAAAAAAAGGCGACAAGATAGTATATAAAGAATATTCTACAACAGAGGTGAAAGTGGATGAAGCTGACTATATTATTTTGAAAGAGGAAGATATATTGGCTACTTTGTAGTTTGTGGAAAAATCTGTGGAAAACTTTTAAAAGGAGAAAAATATGGCAAAAAAAATATATTATGAAACAGAGGCGCGGGAAAAAGTATTGTCTGGCGCGAAACAATTGTATGATGCAGTGAAAGTGACATTTGGACCAAAGGGAAAAAATGTAATAATAGAAAAAGAGTATGGTGCGCCGGTGATTACGCATGATGGTGTAACGGTGGCAGAGGCGGTAGAACTACCAAATAAAGATGAGGCGCTAGGCGAAGCGGTAGGAGCAAAATTAATTAAGACTGCAGCGCAAAAGTTGAATAAAGTGGCGGGCGACGGTACCACTACGGTGACAGTTTTGACATATAATATTTTGAATGAAGCTAATAAGCTAATTGCGGCTGGTGTGAATCCGATGGAACTTAGACGAGGAATCGAAAAAGCTGGTGCTGAAATTATTGCCGAGATTGATAAAATGGCTGAAAAGATTGAAGGTGATGACAAAAAAGTGGCAGAAGTGGCGACGATTTCAGCAGGGGATGAGAAAATTGGTGAATTGATCGCTGAAGTAATTTCAAAGATTGGAAAAGATGGTGTAGTAACGGTGGAAGCTGGACAGGGGCTAGAAATGGAAGAAGAAATCGTAGAAGGTTTTTCTTACGATAAGGGTTACTCTTCGCCGTTCTTTGTGACGGATGTGAACCGGCAAGAGGCGATTTTTGAGAAGCCATTAGTATTGATCACGGATAAAAAGCTTTCGGCAGCAAGTGATATTTTGCCGATGTTGGAAAAGGTGGCACAGGCCGGCAAGAAAGATTTGGTAATTATTGCAGAAGAGCTGGAAGGTGAGGCTTTGTCGTTACTAGTGCTAAATAAACTTAAGGGCGTGTTTAATTCGTTAGTATTAAAAGCTCCGTCATTTGGGGATCGTCGTAAGGAAATTATGGAAGATATCGCAATTCTGACGGATGCGACAGTGGTTTCGGCCGATAAAGGATTAAAATTAGAAGAAGCGGGATTGGAGGTATTGGGTTCTGCGGCTAAAGTAATTGCTACGAAAGACGAGACGACAATTATCAAGGGGGCTGGTGATGCTAAGGCCGTAGCGGCAAGGATTGAATTGATTCATGCGCAGGCTGAAATGGCAAAGTCTGATTATGAACGAGAAGAATTTGAAAAGCGGGCAGCGGCTTTGTCTGGTAAGGTGGCAGTGATTAAGGTGGGCGGTGCGACGGAAACTGAGATTGATGAGAAGAAATTCCGGGTGGACGATGCGGTAGCAGCTACCAAGGCGGCACTAGCCGAAGGTATCGTAGCTGGTGGTGGTGTGACGCTAGTGAACTTGGCTGATAAATTAAAAGAAGAGGATAATGGCACGAAGATTGTAAAAAATGCCCTAAAAGCGCCATTTATTCATATTATGGAGAACGCTGGGCTTAATGCGCAAGCACTGCTAGCTGAAGTGGAAAAATCTGGCAAAGCAGGATTTGGTATAAATGTAATGATGCCAGAAAAAGGTTTGGTGGATCTTAAAAAGACTGGCGTGATTGATCCGGCAAAAGTAACAAAAGAAGCGGTGAAAAATGCAACTTCGATAGCGGCGACAGCGATTACGATGGGTGCGTTGATATGTGAAATTCCGGAGGAGAAGCCAGCTGTTCCTGATATGAGTGGAATGGGGTATTAGGTTTTTCCGGAGGAGAATAATTTAGCAAAAGAAGCTAATTAGAAAATTGAGTTGGAAGTAGAATCCAACTCAATTTTGAATTAAAACAAAACAATCCCAATGGGATTGTTTTGCGGAAGTAAAATGATTACATCTTGTCGATAGATTCTACTAGATAGAGAAGAGCTTCGGCGCGTTCGGTCTCGTTGGTGATTTCTGTGGCGGCACGATAAGCTTGCTCTAATACTGTGTAGTCGCGTAAATCTTCAAAGATATTGCGGCAAATATTGAATTTTTGTGAAGGTGTCATATTGAGGCGATCTAGTAGTGGAATTAAATCGCGTAAGGCGGCTTCTTTGACTTGACGGGTGTTTAAATTGGAAGAATTAAACATCGACTGAGTATGGGCCGGGGCCGGTTCCGGAGCGGCTAGTGTTGGTTCTGGGGCGGCGGGTGCTAGGGCGACCGGTTCTGGGGCTGGTTGTGGCATGGGCGGCATGGCTGCTGGTTCTGGGGCGGGTACATTTAGTTCGGGGATATCAATAGGCTCAAATGGAGCAATAGGCTCTGGGGCTGGAGCGACCATTTCTACTTTTGGTTCCGGAAAAGGCCCAACTGGCTCGCCCAATTCACCGGTGTCACCTTCTGGTACCGAAGATGGCGCGGCGACTGGATCGGAAAAAACAGGGTCAGTGTTAGTAGTATTAGTGATGTCGTCAATAGCTTTTTGTAGATCGTTGTCTACGGTTTGATTTTGGTCCATTTGCCCACCTTTTTATATTAAACTTATGTTTATATTAGCATAGATTTATCAAATACGCAAGAAATTGACAATCTTATCTAGGAAATCGAGTTTTACTTCTTCCATGGGGAGACGCGCACCTAGTGCATCAACGATAGCTTCGCCGCTGCCGCCAGGGAAATAGACTTTAACTTGCAAAGCGAAACGTTTTTTAGGGATTAATATGGCTGAGAAATGTGAGCCTTCTTTGAGAATGCCGAAGGCGCGAAATTCGTCGTATTTGTGAAGCCTGCCGCCTTCGGTTAGGCCATCTTTGTCTAGGGTATAATTAATTTTACGTGGCGGACGAGCAGAACTTACCAAAATTGCTATTATGCAAACTACAATCAACGCAATAAATGACCACCATCGTAAGAAAAATGACAGTACGCATAAGCCAATGCCTATGGCGAAAAGGCCTACATACCACCATATATTACGATTACGTTCTATGTATTCTTCTGCTTGCCAGGAGACAGCTTGAACAGCTTTTGTCATAATAACTTTATTTTAGCATAAAAAAATGGATGTGGGAAAAAATTGAGATATGTGGTAGAATAAGAAGAGCCGGAGGGTTACCCAAGTGGTCGAAGGGGACTCATTGCTAACGAGTTAGTCTGGGGCAACCTGGAGCGAGGGTTCAAATCCCTCACCCTCCGCCAAAATTTGTGATATAATTGTGGTATGAAAAAGATTCTAAAAATTGTATTACCAATGTTGATAATGGTGGTAGCTGTGGCGGCCTTGGCTTCTAACAGCGTATCGGCACTAACTTTGCAAGAGGGCGCAGAGGCGGCAAGATGTGATGAGTGCCCAAGAGACTTGTTTGGTGACAATGGCGTATTCAAACAAGTGACAAATACAATTCTTTATATTGTGGGTATTATTGCGGTGATTATGTTGATTATTGGTGGTATACGTTACGTGACGTCGGGGGGCGATGCAAAGAAAGTAACGGATGCTAAAAATACGGTGCTTTATGCGATTATTGGTTTAGTGATAGCCTTTTTGGCATTTGCGATTGTGAACTTTGTGATCTCGGCCTTGCCGAGTTCCACTGACAAAAAGGAAACATCCTTACTGATTAATGCTACCAACGGCTAGTATTGTCACTATGATTTTCTTAGCTCCGGCTTGCCGGAGCTTTTTGACGGCGGCTTTCATGCTGGCGCCGGTAGTCCAAACGTCGTCAAAAAGGATGTAGGTGGTATCAGGATCGATTTTAATGGTAGAGCTTATTGAATAGGCTTTGGCTGCTTGCTTGATACGTGTTTGACGGTCTGCGCCAACTTGGACGGTATTTTGATCACGGACTAAAATTTTCTTTACTTTGTAGTGACGTATTTTGGCGAGGTGTTTAGAAATTAGCATAGTATGATCTAAGCCACGACTATGAATATGTTTACTGATCGTAGGTAGTGGAACGATTGTTACTGGTGATTCAAAATATGGGAGAGTCTGATGGAGAATAATTGCTAAGGTTTTGGCGATGGCACGGGTAGAATGGTATTTTAAGTCTTGGATTAAATTATTTAGAAGGCCAATTCGTTGACCAACAATGAAGATTGGTGGAAAAGATTTGGGAATTTTAAATTCGACGCTGGAATTTTCTAAAATGATGTTATTTTTACAACGATCGCATAAAATGTTACCGATATGGCCACAACCTCTACAAGAGTGAGGAACAAGAAGGTCTAATAAGCTAGGGAGTGTTGTATTTTTTACAATATTGGGCATATTTCTCTTGATTTTACTATAGAAGTAAGCTATAATAAAGCATAACAATATAAGTGGAGGAAATATGGCTCGTACAAACAGTGACGATTTGCTGATGGAAGACGATCTCGCTGCTGCGTTCTTGGGCGGGGACGAGGAACTTGTTGCTCCGGTAGAAACGGAAGAAACAGTTGCAGTAGAAGAGGAGATTCAGACTCCAAGTGAACCGGTCGAAGATGAGTGGGAAAATACCGACGACTTTCCAGGACAACTTGCTGTAGATGTCTACGAAACCGCCGATAAATTAGTAGTTAAAGCCCGCACGGCTGGAATTTCGAAATCTGATCTTGATGTCAGTATTTCCGATAATATTTTGACGATTTCTGGTGTACTTTCTGGTGGTGAAGATGAACAGACTACTAGATGGCATATTCAAGAATGTTATTGGGGAGAGTTTTCGAGGACAATTGCTCTTCCCGTACAGGTGCGCGAGGATGAGAATAGCGTAAAAGCGGAGCTTAAAGATGGTGTACTGACGATTACTTTTGAAAAGGAAAAGACCGAGGCACCAAAGAAGATTGCGATTCAATAAGTGGTAACACTTGAAAACTTCAAAAACACCCAGTTAGGGTGTTTTTGAATGGGGGTTTAAATATCAAAAAATACTCCCGGGAGGAGTATTTTTTTGTTGAATTATATTAGTTTGAGCCAATGATTTGGCTAATGACGAAGTTAACGATAGCGAATGCCAATACACAAACTACCAGACCAATTAGTCCGTAGAGAATGGTGTCTTTAGCTTTTTTGACTTTACCTGCATCGCCAGAAGAAGTCATATAGCTAACGCCGCCGACGATCATAACTACTACGGCTACGAGCGCCAATACGCCAATAATGGCGTTCAAGATACCCTGGAAGGAAGAGGAGAAAGTATCGCCCGTATCGTACTGTAGCTCGTCGACTTTAGTATCTAGAGCAAATTGAGTGAGAATATTTTTCATTGTTTATCCTTTAATTACTTGATTGTATTTTATAACTTTTTTTGAAAAAGTGCAATAGTGGATTATTGGCAACTGCCTGAAACCCAAGTGTGGCCTGCATCTTCACATGCGGATTGGGTGGTGTAGGAGGAACCATTATATATTATTTGGCTAATAACGAAGTTAACGATGGCAAAAGATAGAGCACAGACGATAAGTCCAATTAGGGCATATAGGATGGTATCTTTGGCTTTTTTGGTTTTTCCTGGATCACCGGTTGATGTTATGTATTGGATTCCTCCGATAACAATGAAAACGACCGAGACGACACCGGCTACCCCTATGATGGCATTGAGTATGTTTTGGATGACGGTGGGCAGATCACTATTGGAATTTCCTGGGCAGCCGGCAGCATCTTTAACACCCTGCGGTACATCCTGACTGCATACGTCGGCGTAGCCAGTGGAACCTGCGGCAAATACAATCGTTGGACTTAAAGATGTGAGACCGAATAGCCCGACAAGAACTAATACTGATAATTTAATGATTTTTTTCATACGGCTCCTTTATTTTGCATTATTAATAATATTAGTAATGAATGCGACAATGATTTCAGATAAAGCAACGACTGCGAGACCAATGAGGGCATAGGTAATCATATCCTTAGCTTTTTTGAGTTTACCTGGATCGCCAGTAGAAGTAGTATAGGAAATTCCGCCATAGACTACAAAGATGGCGGAAACGACTCCGGCAATGGCGATAACCCAATTTATGGCATTAGTAATAACATCTGTGGCATCAGTATATATACAATTTGTGCCGTCGCTGGGGCGACAATTGAAAGTTCCACTAGCGCCAAGTAATGCAATGCGTATAGAGTTCATAATAACGTAAGCTAACAAGACGATAGCGAGACCTATGAAGGCTTGTGAAAGAGTTTTTTTGCCGGTGGCAACTTTGCCTGGGTCCCCACCAGAAAAAGTATATAGGTAGCCACCATAGATGACGTATCCTAATACGAGATAGGCAGCGATAATGGTAATATCTGAAGCTATGTTGGCTGCAATTTGCCAAATACCGGAAGATAATTGATCTGTATCGCTGATGGTATTGTTTCCTGTAAAATTGGTACCACAATCCCAAGAAACCATACCGAGAAAATAGCGACAAGTTGAAGATGCCGTTGGCATAGTTGTATCTTGGCTTGAGTTACTATTTGATACGCTGTCGTCTTCTGCTGCATAGGCATACGGCATCGATAATGGTGTCACAAAAGAAAAAGCAATACTGAGAGCAGCTATGAACGAAATTGATTTTCTAAAAGATTGTCTCATTATGAATCCAGTTAATTAGTTTTATATTACCATAAAAATTGAAAAAGCCCAAATGTAAATAGTATAAGAATTATAAAACATAATTGACACTTATATGAAATATCTGTAATATATATTGACAAAAAAGCTTATGCGTGCTATAATAAGTTTACGCCTTGAAAGGGAGGCGGGTTTGTCTATGATAATGAAAAAAAGATCAAAAAAAGATGTTTTTAAGACCGTTTTTGGTGTTTTTTTGGTTATGATGAGTATGGTGGTGGGGGTATTTGGAACGGTACTGACGTCGGATACGGTTTATGCGGATCCAGAAACTAGCGAAACGACGGAAGATGGTAATGTTACTCCGGAAAACAATGACAATACGGAAGGTGCTGGCGAAACGGAAAACGAAGAGGATGAGGAAAAAACACCAGATAATAACGTTAATAAATGTAAAAATGACTTGGGGGATATGGGGTGGCTTGGGTGTTCTGTAACGGAAAAAACCGCTAGTGCGGTGGATTGGCTTTATGAACGGATTGAGGGGATTTTGGTGATAAAGCCAGTGACGATGGAAGATAGCTCACCAATTTATCAAATTTGGAAATATTGTCTTACTTTGGCAAATATTGTATTTGTGATATTTTTGATGGTGGTGATTTATTCTCAATTGACTGGGTGGGGGATCACTAACTATGGTATTAAGAAAGCTTTGCCAAAGTTAATTGTAGTGGCCATTTTAGTGAACTTGAGTTTCCTGATTTGTTCTTTGGCAGTGGATGTTTCAAATGTGATAGGTAATGGCTTGCGTGGAGTGTTTAAAGCCGTAGAAACTTCGGTAATGGCATCCAATAATATGAGTGGTGGATTTTCTTATGCAGATGTGTATACCGCTTTGGCTGGCGGAACGTTTTTGGCGGTGGGAGCAGGGATGATTGCGTTTGAGACTGGTATGATTTGGATGTTAATTCCAGTATTGTTGGGGGCTTTAGTATCGGTGGTGACTGGCTTAATTACTATTGCCCTT
>JAEEGL010341373.1_pt1 | contig 12371 bp, 15 predicted proteins | sample 9134231 | NCBI WGS metagenome assembly JAEEGL01 (sample SAMN16246548, study PRJNA631951) | gut metagenome | biome: gut microbiome; feature: rumen; material: fiber-attached | host: Bos | place: Iran: Karaj | collected 2018-10 | reverse complement strand
TGGAGCCGGCAAAACCCTACTGGCACGCGCTGCCGCTAACCTCCTGCCTCCCCCGTCTTCCGAGGAACAAATCGCCATCACGAAAATTCATTCCCTTGCTGGAGAAGCTAGCGACATTGTGACCGAACGACCATTTCGCTCTCCTCATCATACCGCTTCTGCCGTTTCGATCATCGGCGGCGGAACTAAAGCTGAGCCAGGCGAAATCTCTCTTGCTCATCTTGGCGTCCTCTTTCTTGACGAAATCCCTGAGTTTCCTCGCTCTGTTTTGGAATCTCTTCGTCAACCGCTCGAGGACAAAAAGATTTCCATTTCACGCGCCAGCTCAAAGACTACCTATCCAGCCGACTTCATGCTCATTGCGACGATGAATCCCTGCCCATGCGGCTACCTCGGCGATCCTTCTCACGAATGTACCTGCACCTTAACCCAAATCAACAACTACCAGAAAAAACTCTCCGGACCCCTTTTCGATCGTATCGATATGAATATTACTGTCGACAAAGTCAGCAACTCCGAACTTCGAACTCCCGTCAAAATCGGAGAAGGTCCAACCGAACATGATGTTGTAAAAAATAAAATAAAAGGGGCCATTGAACGCCAATTTGCTCGCTACGGGCGCACTGACGCCTATAACTCCGCTCTCACTTCTAATCAAGTCTCTACTCTCCTACATCTCACCAAGTCTGCCGAAGAGCTCCTTGCACAAGCCTCCGAAAAGCTCAACCTCTCCGCTCGCTCATACTTCAAAATCATTAAGGTCGCTCAAACCATTGCAGACTTGGACGGTTCCGACGTAATTGATGTTCCTCACCTTTCCGAGGCTCTTAGTTTTCGCAAAAGATAACTCTTGCCCAACCTAAACGAACTATTGATTTCCAGGGAAAAGTTTGGTATAATTTAAAGATAAGGTTAACGAAGAAAGGACCACCCCCATTAGTAAACACTCACGCACCAAAATTAACGGAGAAATCCGCTACCCTGAAGTTCGCGTAATTGGATCTAATGGAGAGCAGCTCGGCATCATGTCGAGCCGTGAAGCCCAACTTCTCGCTAGAGACGCTGGTGTTGATCTCGTGGAAATTGCCGCGAACGCCAACCCTCCTGTCGTTAAAATCATCGATTGGGGCAAATACCAATACCAAAAGATGAAAGAAGAAGCCAAAAACCGCAAGAAAGCTCGTGAAAAACAGTCCGAACTCAAGCAAATGAAATTTGGCCTCAAGATTAGCGACAACGACCTTAACATCAAGGTCCGCAAAATCCGTGGCTTCCTCGAGGACGGCGATCACGTCAAAATCATGATTGTCTTCCGCGGCCGCGAGATGGCTCATAAAGAAATGGGGCAACAAATGCTCGACAAAGTTTTGAGCCAACTCGAAGGCGAAGCAATCGTTGAGGGCAAACCACAGTTCAACGGACGCAATTTCTCGGTCGGAATTCGGAAGAAGTAATTTCCTACTTCCACGGTTCCCCGTTTGCACCTTGTGCCGCTACAGGCGCCCGCGACATTCGTCGCAAATAATACTAAATCTAAACCTAAAGGAATATTTATGCCAAAACTAAAAACGCATAAAGGTACTGCAAAACGTATCAAAATTAGTGGTTCCGGCAAGCTCATCCGTGAGCGCGCTTTTGGCAACCATATCCTTGCCAAAAAGTCGAAGGCTAGGAAACGCAACATGAAAACCGCCGCTGCTATCAACGGCAAAATCAAGAAAAACGTTAAAACTGCCCTAGGAGTCTAATCATGAGAGTTAAACGCGGCGTTCCTGCCCATGCCAAACACCAGAAAACCATCGCAGCCGCTAAAGGGATGCAACACTACCGCACTCGTAGCTACCGCCTCGCCAAACAAGGCGTTATCAAATCCCTTCGCTATGCTTACCGCGATCGTCGCAACAAGAAACGCGGCTTCCGCTCCCTCTGGATTACCCGTATCAATAATGCTTCACGCGAACTCGGCCTTTCTTACTCTCAGCTCATCGCTGGTATGAAAGCCAAAGGCATCAACCTTGATCGCAAAGTTCTTGCCGACCTCGCCGTAAACAATCCTGAGGCTTTCAAAGCAATCGTTAATACCGTGAAGGAGAAATAACATGGCTATCTGCGAAATCACCGGTAAAGGTAAAATGTATGGCCACAACGTTTCTTTCTCCCAGAGAAAGACTCGCAAGGTCTTCAAGCCTAACGTTTCTAAGCGCACTTTGGTCATTAACGGCCAAAAGGTCAAAGCTAATGTCTCTACCTCCGCTCTTAGAACCCTCAAGAAAAAAGGCCTAGTTAAATAACACACTACCAATACAAGAAAAATCTCCCGTAAGGGAGATTTTTCTTGAGCTATCTTTAAGCCGGATTTTGTAATTCCTCAAGAGGGACCGATAATCATCTATCTAGGCGTTGTATTGCTACAACGCTCACGCGGTGAACGTGCGTCCTCGGATCAAGGCTTATAGCACTCCTTGCAGCAAGTAGGGTTTGCCTCTAGTATATGTCACCATATACCACTGTGAGCTCTTACCTCACTCTTTTCACCTTTTCCATCTTCGCTAGTTAAACTAACAAAATTGGTAGTTTTGTCTCTGTGGTACTTTCCCTACCCTTACGGGCGGTCGTTGTTAACGACTACTTTATCCTATGCTGTCCGGACTTTCCTCTTTAGGTAAACCTAAAGCGATTATCTTTCAAGCTCTTGCTTATTTTATCATATCTCAGCTAAAATGTCTATCTATGGCCAGGTTAGCTTCTCTGTCCGCATCCGCATTCATCTCTCGCTTCACGTGCATAAACGACACTGCCTCAAAGCTATTAGCTACCTTCGCTCGAATATCCGCATAAATCGGTAACAAGTCTCTATTCTTTATCTTATAAATCCCGTTCATCTGGTTCATCATCATCAAATTATCACCGACAAACCTTACCCGTTTCAAACCTAGTTCAATCGCCTTCTCAATCCCGGTTCTAAGCGCATAATACTCTGCTACTCGGCTCGTAGCGAACCCAATAAACTCACCTCCGCGGGCAAGCTCTTCCCCATCTTCCCCGACAATCCTATATCCAACCCCTGACGGACCAGGGTTTCCACGGCTACTGCCATCCACATAAACCGTAGCGCCATTCATCGTCTCTCTATAGTTTTCCGCAACAGTTCCGTCCGCATATACCTTTTCGCTCTCAAGATCTAGAACCGCACTTGTCGCTTCATCCATCCTAACCTTTGAAAAATCGTCCCGTTTTAAGAACTTAAAAGCCGAATATCTTTCGTTCGGTTTAATTTTCGCCCCTGAACCAATTTCAAGTTCATATACTATATATAAGTTAGCCATCTGACTTGAATCTGCAAATGCTAGAAACGTCACGACATCCTTCAGTTTTACACTTTTAACCTCCACCCCCAGATATTCAAGCGCCGTCCTCGACATCGCCTCCTCTGGCTGTTCTCCGAACTTAATCTTTCCAGTTGGGAGCTCCCAAAAAACAGGCTCAGAACTACGGCCTGTTCGTTTCTTCATCAAAAGGACTTCCCCCGCCTCCTTCAATATTCCGACAACTCTGATTCGTTGCTTCATCCCACCACCATCTATTGATTATAATACCAGTTGTACCCTCATCGGCCTAATTTTCCCTGCTGATTTGCAAGGTGGGTAAAATCTTATGCGCAGTCTCCACAGAGGCTTGCCACGAAATCCCTAGAACATGACTATACAGAGAAAATATCATGCTACCGCTGAATGTACAACTTCATTATAGCAACTTATCTTCCCATAATCCAGTAGAATCCATTCAGGAGCCAATTAATGGCGCCGCCTATATAAGATGAAAACAACCCGCCTCCCACTACAATCAGTATATATATTATATATATGCCAAACGTTTCCATTTTATTCATAAACTCCCTCACTCCATCCGGCATCAATGCATATAAAACTCTCGAACCATCAAGTGGCGGAATAGGTATCAAATTGAATACACCAAACCCCAGGTTCACCAGAACCATTTCTAATAAAACCGTATACAAAATTCCATTCCCCGTATTCACTCCGCCAAGCTCAAGTATTAAAAAACTTCCAAACGCGAGCACAAAATTAGTCAATGGCCCTGCAATGGCCACCAGAGCCATTCCCCATTCTCGTCCTTTCAATTTATGCGGATTAACTGGTACCGGCTTCGCTCCACCAAATACTACGCCACCCACAAGAAAGGATAAGAGCGGCAGAATTAGGGACATAAACGGATCAAGGTGTTTTAGGGGATTTAACGTCAACCTTCCATCCACTTTTGCTGTCTCATCGCCTAGCAGATAGGCTACTCCACCATGCGATAGTTCATGTAGCACCATAGAAAACACGATCACGCATAAAACGATTATGACACCCACTACATCCATACCACCTCCTTTTAGCTAATTAGTTCAGAACCACTACTTCTAGCGCTACGGGAAGTGCGTCTAGGCTCTTCACCTTATATTTCTTTTCTACACGTGCTGTAACTTTTAGTTCACTTACCATTCCGTCTACGTTCCCCATAGCAATCACCACTTTTGGATCAATTTCACGAATCGCTCTAACCGAAGAAGTACAAAGGATGTTTGAAACGCCCAATTCGTCCAATCCTTCTTCGATTCCACCAATGATTCCAACATGCACTCCACCAATCTCGGCATCATATATTACCTTCCCCTCAGAAAGAGCAATACCTCGAATAGTTACGTCACCAATCTCAAACTCACCAGGACCATGAATGGCTCCCACAGATAAATTTCCAGAAATCGTATAATCCGCCATATTAAAAGATACGCTCGTCTTCTTAGTAATCAGCGTAATCAAGTCCGGCTTTCGACTCTCAATTTCAAACATTTTGTGCCTCCTAATCTTTTATTAATTTATCAGGGTCAATCAGCTCTGAAACATCCATCTCTAGAATGTCCATCACGAACCTATCCCTAACGCTCTTTCTATAAAGAAAATCCTCAATCGAGAAAATGACATAATTAAGCGGCTTTCCAACCTTCTTTTCGACGACCTCAGCCCAGTGCGTTAGTTTCTTCGTCTTGTCATCGCCAACAATAAGAAGATCGACGCCTTCCTGCCCAGGAATCCTGTTCGTAAGTAGCATACCGGCGAGATACTTCTGGACCGGCTTAACATACTCCTCCCAGCTGCTTTCTCTCACATCTCTATCCTTATTTGCGCTCACCTTCTTTGAAAAGATCTCATGCAAAGCATGCGCATATGGATGCTTCATGTTGGCCGAGTAATAAACCTTATTATCAAAAGTTTCATTTTTTACCACACCAACGCTTTCAAGATTTAGTAGCTCGCGCCTCACAGAATTTATCTGCTCATCGATCACGCGTGTGATTTCACGTACGTAAAAAGACTTGTCCGTATTTTCAAATAAAAGGTTTAAAAGTTTTGCTCGAGTTTTCGAACCGAACAATTTTTCAACAGGCGCACTATTTTCTTTACTCATTCTGTATACATTCTATCACAGTCTGTTTAATTTTTTCAAGCGGCACCCATATAATATTTTTGTTCCGTCTAAACCACGTCATCTGACGTTTGGCTAGATGCCAATCATCGATCACGAACAAACGAATCGCCTCGGCTCTATTTATCTCTCCCTGCATCAATCTCCAGGCAAATTGATAAATATTGCTCGTCATCGCCTTATTGTTCCACCCGAATTCTTGAACAAGTTTTTTAGTCTCGTCATAAAGCTCATCGTTAAACATTTTATTCGCCCGCTCAAAAAGTCTTTCACGAAGCTTATCAGACTCCCAAAGGATACCAAAAATTTTATACTCAGGTCGCATTGTTTTACGGTCTACGTACTCATCGTTCAATTCTTTTATGCGTTTTCCGCGATTACTATCATACGGCTTTCCAGGAACGTCAAACCTATAGTCGAATACGAGCGCGTCCACATAGAACCCCGTACCGCCTACAATCATCGGTACATGACCTCGAGCTTTAATCTCACCAATCTTAGCCTCTGCATAATCTTTCCAATCCTTTACGGTGAACCTGTCGCCAGGTTGAACCAGATCGAACCCGAAATGCAGAACTCCTTCCCTCTCCGCTTCGCTCGGTTTTGCAGTTCCAATGTCCATCCCTTTATAAATTGTCCTTGAATCAGCAGAAATAATCTCCCCATCGATTTCCTTCGCTATTTCAATAGCAACACCCGTCTTGCCCGACCCTGTTGGTCCGACAATCACCGGTATCATCAATTCATTCCCTTGATATAGTCCGCTAGTTTGTCTAACTTGATCTTTTCTTCAGAATCTTTCAGTCTCACCGTCACTTCACTCGCTTGCTTATCCTTCTCTCCAACAATCAAAACCATCGGAATCCTATATTCAGCAGAGCGCTTAATCTTTTTACCAAGAGAATCGTCTGAATTATCAATCGAGTACCTTAGCTCATTGTTCTTAATTGGGTCTTGCAGTACAATCCCCTTCAAGATGTCTTCGATTTTCTCAGCATAATCATTCACCGTTCCGCTGACGGTCAAGACTCTCACCTGTTCTGGAGCCATCCAGAATGGGAACCATCCAGCCGTGTGTTCAATATAAACACTTAAGAAACGCTCAATTGAACCGATGAGGGCACAGTGAATCATAATTGGAGTCTTCTTTGTACCGTCTGCGGCCGTATATTCCAAACCGAAACGCTGAGGCATAGCGTAATCAAGCTGCACCGTTGCAAGCTGCCATTCACGGCCCAAGGCATCTTCAGCCATAAAGTCCATTTTAGGGCCGTACATGGCGGCTTCGCCCATACCTATGAAGTATTCCATCTTAAACTTCTCAGCCATCTTCTGAATCGAATTCTGAGCTTTCTCCCACATCTCTGGGTCACCGATATAGCCATCACCATCATCACGGAAGGACAAACGCAGCTTTAGCTTCATGCCAATCCTCTTATATAAATCCTTAGCTGACTCAATCAACTCACCGAATACACCTTCTACCTGTTCATCAGTGCAGAAAATATGCGAATCGTCCTGAGTAATCGAGCGCACACGAGAAAGGCCACCAAGCTCACCTTTACGCTCATCACGATAGACCATCGTAGTCTCGAGATATTTAATCGGGAGCTCTTTATAGGAACGTGGTAAGCTAGCAAATATCTGGCTGTGGTGTGGGCAGCTCACTGGTTTTACAGCAAGCTCATCTCCAGACTCCGAGCTAGTAAAACGTAAGAGCTCCGGGAATTTCTCAAAGTGACCAGAAGTTTTATAGAGATCAATATTAGCAATGTGTGGAATACAAACTTTCTTATAGCCACAGCGCAAGCGATAACCCTGGGTAAAATCGTTGAGCATGTCACGAAGAATAGTGCCTCGTGGAGTAAAGAGTGGCAGGCCAGCACCAACTAAATCTGAGAAACAGAACAAATCCATTTCCTTACCTAATCTACGGTGGTCGCGAGCCTTGGCCTCTTCTTGTTGCTTAAGATACGCTTCAAGTTCTTCCTTCGTCTCAAATGCTACACCATAGATACGCGTAAGCATCTCGCGTTTCTCGTCGCCACGCCAATAAGCACCCGCCACACGAATCAGCTTAAACGCGCCAATTTCCTTCATCGATGCAACGTGTGGACCTTTGCAAAGATCGGCAAAAACTACCTTTCCATCGGGGGTAACCATATCATAGAAAGAAATCTGCTCACCCTCTGGCAAATCATTAATTAGTTCGGTTTTATACTTCTGCTTATTCTCTTTTGCCCATTTAAGCGCATTCTCGCGTGTTTCTTCCCTTCTCACCATCTTACAGCCCTGCGCAATAATACCACGCATCTTTTTTTCAATCTTTGCTAAATCCGTGTCTGAAACCTTAGTACCACCAAAATCGATATCATAGTAAAATCCACTATCAATTGAAGGACCTACACCAAATGTTGTTGTCGGATAAAGCCCCTTCACTGCCGCAGCCAATACATGGCTCAGCGTATGACGCATTTTTTCTACTTCATTTTGCTTTTCCATAGCTTTATCCTTTTAGTTTTATTGATAATGGTGAGTCGCAAGGGGCTCGAACCCCTGACCTCCTCGGTGTAAACGAGGCGCTCTAGCCAACTGAGCTAGCGACCCAAGTTCATCTCATTATACTCTATATTGATAATTTTATCTATAGCTAAGTGTGCTATAATATACTTATGTTAGAAAAAATTCGTAAAAATCGTCTTCAATCATCAATTATTATGGCCGTTGCTACCTACATTGCAGCCGCTATCATCTGGCCGCTTTTCGATCTTTTCTGGGCCAAAGTTATCACGCATACCGAGTTCGCTTACAGCGCAAAGAGCTATCTCCTCGAACCAATCATCCTCGCCGTTGTTTTCGGCGTAATCTCTTACGCCATCTGGAAACCGGAAACCAAACTAGAGAAAAAAAGTAAAACCGAAAAACCAAACACCAAATAACTCATGTCGAAATACCCGTTCTAGACCACGTAGTATTTCATTTCCGCATTTTTCATATGGAAATCATAGAAATCGGTCTTATCATCGTAGCCCACGATTTCAAAATGCAACACACGAAGAAGCATACTATGCGCTACAACCAAAACCGTCTTGTCTCCATAGATACTTTTAATATCATTCAAAAAACTTCTCGCTCGTTCGAGCATCTCTTTTATTGGCTCAATTCCATATTCAGAATAATTCAAGACTCTATCCAATATATCATTTTCGCCCACGACATTCCAAAACTCACTCTTGCTTTTTCCTTCAAATTCTCCAAAACCACGTTCTACTAGCCTTTCATCATAAACTATCTCGCACTTTCCACCAACCAAAATCTCCGCCGATTCCACCGCCCGTGCTAATGGAGAGGAAAAACAAATATCGAAATTCAACTTCTTCGCCTCGATTTCTGCAGCAAGGGCTCTCACCTGTTCCACGCCCGTTTCATTCAGACCAACACCTTTTCTTCCCTGCATCCGCTTCTCCTTATTCCAGTCCGTTTCACCGTGCCTTACTAAGTACAATTTCATAATCTACTCTTCCGTTTCTTCCCCTCTAGACCTTCCGGTTTCCTCGCAAACACAATCTCGGGCCAATGATGTACATCCGTCGAAGTCACACCCTCATAATACATCTCATATATATCGTCAACGGATCCATAAACCGCCCTCTCGACATCAAAACCCAACTTCCTACTCGTCCCTAACGTCTTCTCCACTGTAGGGCCCTCTATTTCCACATATGTTGGCAGCCATGGCCAGGTATCAATATCTATCTCCACCCCATCAAGTTCCCACGTTTCTCGAAGAGATTCTTCATATTTTTTTGCTCTAATTCCGCACTCTTTCAAGAATGTAATCATCGCGTCATAGTTGTTCACTACTACATTTACTTCCTTAGCACCTGTAATCGTATGATTATCAAATCTCTTATAGGTAGCAACGATTTTATCACCCTCATCACGCACTCTTGCAAACGCATGTTCACCCTGATCAAACACTACTCGCTTCATCATACGCTCTTTCGCAATAATCTTCCCAGAAAGTTTCTTAAGTTTCTTCCTTAAAGCCTCTTTGTCTATATCAAGAAACACAGCTTCAATCTCTGGCTTCATACTTTTTTTACCTCCTTGAACCTCCACTTTTGTTTAACGTCTGGGTACTTTTTTCGGTCAACCTTACTCAAAAACATCTCCTGAGGTCTCGCCCAAACCATACCCTTGCCGTAAAGCGCACGATAAATCACTAACTTCTCACCGGTCTCCGTATGTTTCGCTACATCCTCGACTATATAATACTTTCCCTTGTAGTGTCTATAGAGTCCGTGCACCTTCACTTTTCTAGGTATTCTTATCCTACTACACGCTCGCTTCAGCCCACTCACCTTAGGAGCCATCGATTTCTTATTGGCCATAATTCTCCTCTTTTGCATCATTATAGCATACTAGTTGTTCACACCGTGGTGGGCCAAGAAAGAGTACTCATTCATCGGTAAGAAAGTATAGCCGTTTGCCAGGCCATGCTGGATAATCCTTTCCACCGCATCAACTGAGAACCCTTTTATATCGTGCTGCAAAACCACATACTGCCCCTCCCCCAATCTTCCAATCACATTCCAGTAAACCTGGTCGGCCGTAGTCGCCCCGCCAGCATCCCCCGAAGAAACATTCCAGTCAGCGTATGCAAACCCTCTTCTCCCTACTTCCGCCGTCAAATAACTCATAATCCTTGCGCCATTATCATAAAGCGTGCTCACAGTATTCGAACTACCGCCCGGGAAACGTATCAAAGTCGGAGCCTTCCCCGTAATTCGTTGTACTCTGTCTCTAATCGCATACAAATCTTCGAAATAACTATTTGCATTAGCATAAATATAGGCGTAGTTATGTGTGTTCGAGTGTAGTGCCACCGTATGACCTTCATCATACTCACGCTTAATCAGAGCATCATCGCCTCGCCCAGTCACAAAGAACGTCACCTTTACTCCGTATTTTGCTAAAATATCGAGTAACCTCCCTGTGTACTCTCCAGGGCCATCATCAAATGTCAAATAGACTATCCTATTGCCGCTCGCTGGGTCCACGACCTTTACCGTTCTTTTCGCCTCGCTTTCGTTTCCAGCCTCATCTCTCGCCTTATACTTAATCTCATAAGTCCCCGCAGCCGCCAAATTAACCTCTCCTTCACGAGAAGGCTTAACCTCCCCATCACAGTTATCCTTCGCTGTTGCTCCCTCTTCCTCATAATTTACGTTAAGAGATACTGTTCTTGATTCTTCTCCGTTCAACGTAATCACTGGTGGCTTCAAATCCTCAACAACGCCCCGAATCTTCCGTTCGGCGCGATTCCCGCTCTTATCCGTCACTGAAATCGTTACAAACTCACCATCAAACTCCATTCCAATATCCTCCGTCAAGTTTCCATCATGTTTGTCCTCAGCCTTCATCCTAATCTTAGGAATTACTCCGTTCTGACAAACCGAAACCTTTTCTTCTTCCCCCTCAGGTAGATTTTCGAACTCAGTCAAAACTAGCTCCGGCGCCGATTCATCCACCACCTTAACCTTAACTGCCCGTCGTACCTCCTTTTCATCTTTTCGAACCACATACTCAACATCATACTCACCAAGCTCCTTTGTGTTTACTTCCCCAATCACCTCCATGTCTAAGTTCTCACAGCTCAAAAAGTTCCCATAGCACACTTCCCCATTTTGTGGCTCAAAGATCTCCTCGTACTCAACTTTTCTCTCAAACCGAAAGCCAAAGAATCTGAACTTCGGCATTAATATCGCTATCGTTAACCCAGCCACCGCCAGACCCAAAAGAGCAATCAGGACCCAGAAAAGAATTTTTCTCTTTCTCTTCCTCTCTTTTGGTTCGTGACGTTCCTCTGCCATCTAAACTCCAATTATCAATTTGACCCCTAATTCATTGAGTATCTTTTCTTCAATCTCACTTGCAAGCGTCTTGAGTTCATCCACGCTCATGGTCTGTTTAACCTCAATTTGCGCCGCCCCACTCACGTCCTCAGGGCCATAATCATATAGCACCAGCTTCAATACTCCTTCGACTTTGTCCGACGCCTTAATGATTTCTCTAACCCTTCGAGTTATCCCTTCATCCGCCCGCCGACCTATCAGGTCAGTTAAGCCTTCTCTAATCAAATTTACTGCGCTCTTAACGATAAAAGCAGCAATCACTACACCAATGATTCCATCAATCGAAATCTTGAACACCATACTCACTCCCACCCCCACTAGCGTCCCGGCGGTGAGCAAGGCATCGAACATCGCATCAATCCCTGTTCCTTCAAGACTACGTGACTTTGTCGACTTCCCTAGTTTTCTCAAGTATTTTCCAAACACCAGTTTTATTATTACAGTTATAAATATCACAATGACTGCAGGTAACGAGTAGTCGGCTATCTCGGGATTACTAATTTTCGGCGCACTCGCGACAATCGCACTAATACCCACCATCAAAATAATTATCCCTACCGTAATCGCCGCAATGTATTCGACTCGTCCGTGGCCATGTGGATGCTCCTTGTCCGGCTTCTTGCGCGCCAATTTCACACCCAGAAGCGTCACGACAGACGATAAGACATCAGTCATATTGTTCACGGCATCTACTAGTACCGAAATCGAACCACTTAGCGCGCCAATCAAACCCTTGACCACCACAAAGACAAAGTTAATCAGAATCCCCGCAAGACTTGCATTGACAATTTTTTTATGTCTGTCTTCCATATCACTATCATATCACAAAAAAAGCACCCCCGATGCTTTTTATCATTCTACTCTACAGACAGAATTTTACCTTTATTGCCATTTGGCAAAACATATTGTTCGCCAGCTTTCTTGCCAAGCAATGCTTTTCCGATTGGGCTCTGGTCGGAGATC